>ENA-OZFZ01000312-OZFZ01000312.1-human-gut-metagenome-genome-assembly--contig:-NODE-312-length-25537-cov-4.105447_pt1 | contig 25537 bp, 18 predicted proteins | sample MGYA00244621_ERZ653640 | MGnify/ENA primary metagenome ERZ653640 (study PRJEB26926, sample SAMN06165019) | human gut metagenome | biome: ENVO:00009003; feature: ENVO:2100002; material: ENVO:00002003... | reverse complement strand
TCGTCGGCAGCGTCAGATGTGTATAAGAGACAGATTTACTATGGTAAATTTATACCTATCCGCACCAAACTCCATTAAGCACTAAAAAAATAGAATAGCGCCCGTGAGACAAAACCTCGGGAAAATTTTACTTACTGCCCTGCCTATTTTACGATACGCACTTCCGCTGCAAACCCGTGCGACGAATACCCTATATAAATTAAAACACGCAAAAAAATATCCAGCGTCTTTTTGCTTTCCCACACAAAGAACTACATTTGTATATGCGCTCAAATAACATATTTTACACAGTATTTACGGCAAATTTGCGTCTTAAGCAAAAAATTCTATATGGCAATACCATTATTTTTCCCAAAAAAAACTTAATATAGGCACATTATACTATTCAAAATCCCCACCCTCCTAGGAACTTTTATCTAAAACAAAAAATACCCACGCAAGCTAACTGTAAAGTCCTCCCCGCCCAGACTCCACAGCACTTGTTTTGCGCCAGCTAATCAACAAATACAATTTATTATTATAAGAGACAAAAAAAAGGGCGGTTAAAAAAAACCGCCCTTTAGAATCTAAACCTTAATTACTTTGTGGCTTCTTCAACGGCAACCGCAACAGCGACAGTAGCGCCAACCATCGGGTTGTTGCCCATTCCGATTAGCCCCATCATTTCGACGTGCGCCGGAACGGAAGAAGAACCAGCAAACTGCGCGTCGCCGTGCATTCTTCCCATAGTGTCGGTCATGCCGTACGATGCGGGACCCGCCGCCATATTGTCGGGGTGCAGAGTTCTGCCAGTGCCACCGCCCGAAGCGACCGAAAAATACTTCTTTCCGTGCTCCGTTGCCCACTTCTTATAGGTGCCGGCAACCGGGTGCTGGAAGCGCGTGGGGTTGGTTGAATTTCCGGTTATTGAAACGTCAACGCCCTCATGGCGCATAATTGCAACGCCTTCGCTCACATCGTCGGCTCCGTACACTCTAACCTTCGCCTTTTCGCCCTTCGAGAATGGAGTTTCCTTTACGATTTTGAGCTCTCCCGTATAATAGTCGTACTCAGTTTCGACAGAGGTAAATCCGTTTATACGAGAAATGATGTACGCAGCGTCTTTTCCGAGGCCGTTGAGGATTACGCGCAAGGGTTCTTTGCGAACCTTATTGGCGGTTTTGGCAATGCCTATCGCGCCCTCGGCAGCCGCAAAGGATTCGTGGCCTGCGAGGAAGCAGAAGCACTTTGTTTCTTCCCTCAAAAGCATCGCGCCAAGATTGCCGTGCCCGAGCCCAACATCGCGGGAGTCTGCGACAGAACCGGGTATGCAGAACGACTGCAAGCCAATCCCGATATTTTCGGCGGCTTCAGCGGCATTCTTAGAGCCTTTCTTTATCGCGATTGCAGCGCCGGCAGTGTATGCCCAAACGGCGTTGTCAAAGGCGATGGGCTGAATGCCCTTTACGATTTCCTCGACGTTTATGCCCTTGTCCTTGCAGATCTTTTGGGCGTCCTCGAGCCCGTTTATACCGTATTCCGCGAGAACCTTGTTGATTTTGTCGATGCGTCTTTCGTAACCTTCAAATGTTATAGCCATAATAAGTTCCTCCTATTCTTTGCGCGGGTCTATGACTTTAACGGCGTCTTCAAAGCGTCCCTTGACAGACACGTTCTTTTCGAACGCTTCTTTGGGGTCTGCGCCCTTGCGGATTTGTTCGAGCATTTTGCCGAGATGAACGGTCTTATAGCCGATAACTTCGCCGTTTTCGTCGAGGCCTTCTTCAAGAACGTATCCCTCGGCCATTTCGAGGTATCTCGGGCCTTTGGCTTTAGTGGAGTACATAGTGCCAACTTGCGAGCGGAGCCCTTTGCCGAGGTCTTCAAGACCTGCGCCTATCGGCAGCCCGTTTTCGGAGAACGCTGTTTGCGTGCGGCCGTAAATGATTTGGAGAAACAGCTCGCGCATTGCAACGTTTATGGCGTCGCAGACGAGGTCGGTGTTGAGGGCCTCGAGGATGGTCTTACCGGGAAGGATCTCGGAAGCCATGGCGGCAGAGTGGGTCATGCCCGAGCAGCCGATGGTCTCAACGAGGGCCTCCTCGATGATGCCGTCCTTGACGTTCAGCGTGAGCTTGCAGGCGCCCTGCTGAGGTGCGCACCAACCCACACCGTGCGTAAGACCGGAGATGTCGGAAATCTCCTTAGCTTGGACCCACTTGCCCTCCTCGGGGATGGGTGCGGGGCCGTGGTATGCACCCTTGGCAACGGGGCACATGTTCTCCACTTCCTGTGAGTACTGCATGCCTCTCCTCTCTATCGTGTTGGCGTCCCGTCTGGGGGTCGTGGCTGGCGATTGCCGGGCGACCCTTCGAAAGGGACATGACATGCAGCCCCTATAATACCGCGAAATGCACGGAATATTCGGCGAACGGCTCAGTTTTCGTAGCGAGAAGTCCTGAAGTTTTAATTGAAACGGTTTAACGCTATGTTCTGTGGTCGCGAACTTCCGTAGAGGGGGTCCGTCTTTGGCAAGCTTTTGGTCAGCTCTTGTAAGCGTTGCAGGGGTTGACCTGTTGCAACGGTGCCGTTCGCCGCCTGATTACTGCCTTTGGCCGCGCGAGTGTATTGTTTTGCGTGAATGTTTTGATGGCACGCTTCAATCGTGCTGTATTGGATGACAAGCAGATCCCGGTGAAGGGAGCGCCATGCAGCGCGTTTGGAGAACGGTTACCGGCTTTTACCATGTCTGTGCCCGCGGTACGGGCAAGCGGCTCATCTTTGAGGGCGATGAAGACCGGTGGGAGTTTTTGGAGCTGATGCGCGAGTGCTGTCGCGAGGAGGGCGTGACGGTCGTTGCGTGGTGCCTTATGAACGACCACGTGGATCTGGTACTCTCGGATTATGAAGACACGATGAGCGCGGCGATGCACCGACTGCTTTTGACGTACGCTCGTCGGTTCAACAAGCGTACCGGACGCTCCGGACATCTGTTCCAGAACCGTTTTGACCGGCGCTCGCTCGATACCGACTGGCAGGTGATGGAGGCTATTCGCTCCGTACACGCCGATCCGCAGGAGGCGGGCGTTAGCCTAATCGAGCGTTATCCCTGGAGCAGCTTTGCGGAGCATTTGTGCGCTTACGACGGTGACGCGGCTGATGTCGCGAGGGGATTTTCCGATCCTTCTTGCGTGCTTGAGCTCTTTGGTTCTGCCGAAGGCTTTATTGCCTATTCGCTTTCGACGCCCGACGGCAGTGAACAAGCGCTGTGCGATATGAAAGAGACGGAGTGGGAACGCCGCGCCTTTGCCAGCAAGTTGGCGAAGCGCCTCGGGGTTCCGCTCAACGGGGTTAAAACTGCACCGCCGGCGCAGCGCGATACTGTTATTGTTGGATTGCACGATGCCGGTTTTACGGTGCGCCAGATTGAGCGGTATACGGGGATTAGCAAAAGTACCGTTTCTCGTATTGTGCGCGCCCGCGCGCGAACGGCGATGAGGGCTGGCGGAAACGTGATGTAGGGTCGCCTGTTCACCGCAGCTGGGGTCGTCCATACGCCGCAACCAGCGTTCAAAAGCTTGGTACGGTAACTGCACTTCTTAATATGCATAGAACAATCGCCATCTTGCATAAAATAACGGCTCAGTCCGGATTTGCCCGTGCCTACCCCCGTCTGCGCCGTGCAAAAAACGGAGTTTTCAGCATCGTGGTGCTGTCGGCATCGACGCAATCTTGCAACATGCGGACCCCGAAGCTATTGATCCCTGCCGTTGCGCCCTTGAAGCACGTGCCTGCGTCCCGTCAGACCGCGATGTCTGTTCTAAAACACAATATATATGCGCCTGGAGACGTTGATTAACGCTTCCGATGCGTATGCACACAGCTTTGCATGCTGAATACTCGCAAAAATGCACGCCGCTCCCCATGGTACCCGTCTGCGGCAGGCGCGAAGCGAGTTGGAGCTTCGTAGAACGGGGCTTGGCGCATTGCTTGGCGGGCCCGGGGCCCTGCCGCAGGCCTTTGGTGCTGTGGAAAACGCCCGTGTTCGCAGCTGGCAGTGCAGTAAATGACAGACCGGGCGCCGGACGCGCGGACTTTGTGCGTTCGCGCTCATTAGGTAAAAACAGAGCCGCCCGTATCGGGCGGCTCGGCAATCAAAAACCTTGGATTCGGGGCATAAGCTACTGGTTTGTTTGCCCCTCGAGCATGCCGTCGAGGGTGCGCCAGGCGAGCTCGGCGCATTTGACGCGGGCGGGCATGTGCGAGATGTCCTGGAGCTGGGCGGCTTCGTCCAGGTCTTCCAGGTCGTCCTCGGAGAGCTTCTCGCCGCGGATCATGGCGAGGAAGAGCTCTGCCAAGCGGTGAGCTTCCTCGACGGTCTCGCCGGTGATGAGGTCGGCCATGATGTCGGCGCTGGCCTGGCTGATGGCGCAGCCATGACCGGTAAAGGAGGCCTCCTCGATCACGCCCTTCTCGACACGCAGCTGCAAGGTGAGCTCGTCTCCGCAGCTGGGGTTGATACCGTCGTGCTCGTGCGTGGGAGCATCCATCTCGTACTTATAGTCGGGGTGCGAGTTGTGCTCCATAAACGTGGTGGAGGTGTACAGATTACCCATTGAACGTGCTCCAAACGTGATGCAGGCCGGCGATGAACTTGTCGATGTCGGCCTTGTCGTTGTAGAAGGCCACGCTGGCGCGGCAGCAGGCAAGGTTCTCGACGCCCAGCCAGGTGAGCAGAGGCTGCGCGCAGTGGTGGCCGGCGCGGATGCAGACGCCGTCCATGTCCATGATACTCGCGACGTCGTGCGGATGGATGCCCTTGACGTTAAAGCTCACAACGCCGTGGTGGTTGTCCCAGTAGATGGAACCGATGATTTGGACAAAGTTGAGCTGCATGAGTTCGCCCATCAGATAGTGGACGAGTGCCTGCTCGCGGGCCTGGATGTTCTCGTAACCCACCGTGTTGACCAGGTAATCAAGGGCGGCGCCCGTGGCGAAGATGCCGGCGGCGTCCTGCGTGCCGGCCTCGAACTTCTCGGGGACGGGCGCCCAGACGGCGTCCTGCTCGGTGACAGAGTCGATCATCTCGCCACCGGTGAGCATGGGCGGCATGGCGTTCAGCAGGTCCATCTTGCCCCACAGCACGCCGATGCCCATGGGGCCCATGGCCTTGTGTGCGCTAAAGGCAAAGAAGTCGGCGCCCAGGTCGGCCACATCGACCGGCATGTGCGGCAGCGACTGCGCGCCGTCGACGACCAGATAGCCGCCGTACTTGTGGACGAGCTTGCCGAGGTTCTTGACCGGGTTCTCGACGCCCAAGACGTTAGAGACCTGACCCACGGCCAAGATCTTGGTCTTGGGGCCCACCTTGGCAAGCACTTCCTCGGTGGTGAGTTGACCGGTCTTGGTGGGGTAGAGGTAGACGAGCTTGGCGCCGGTTTCGCGGCAGACCTGCTGCCACGGGATCAGGTTGGAGTGGTGCTCCATGATGGTGATGACGACCTCGTCACCGGGCTCGAGCACCGTGGGTGCAAAGCTCTTGGCGATCAGGTTGAGCGACTCGCTCGTGTTGCGGGTGAAGACGACCTCGTTGGCCTGGGCGGCGCCGATGAGGTCGGCGATCTGCTGGCGGACCTTCGCGATGGCGTCGGTGGCCTCGACGGACAGCGAGTACAGGCCGCGCAGGGGGTTGGCGTTCATGCGCTGATAGAAGTCACGCTCGGCGTCGAGCACACGGGCAGGGCGCTGCGCGGTGGCGGCACTATCGAGGAAGGCGATCTCGGGGTGCTGCTGGAAGAGCGGGAACTGCGCCTTGTAGGGGTTGGTCTCGATGTCTACGGTGGGCCAGCCGCGCGAAGCCTCGTCGCTGGCGTCGAGCTCCATGGGCTCGGGGGCAGTGCAGGTATCGCATTTAACGTGCTCGGTGTCGATCATGCGAGCTCCTCTTCAAAGATGTCGATCAGGTTGTTGCCCAGGCGGACGACGGCGGCGCGGGTGCGCTCGTCGGTGGCGGATAGCGCGGCGTCCTCCAGCTTGGCGCGGATGAACAGGTCCTCGGCGGCATTTTGGTCAAGGCCGCGGCAGGCGAGGTAGAACAGCTGCTCGTCGCGGACGTGACCGATGGTGGCGCCGTGGTTGCCGGCAACGTCGTCCTCGTCGCAGAGAATGACGGGGACGGTCTTGTTGTCGACGCCCTTGTTGGCGAGCAGCACGGTCTCGCGCTCGGTGCCGGTTGCGCCCTTGCAGCCGTGCACGAGGTCGATGGTGCCGCGGTAGACCTTCTTGGACGTGCCAGTCAGCACGCCGTTGGCGTCGATCTCGCACTCGGTCTTACGACCGCGGTGGCGCAGCTCGTAGTTAAAGTCGCGCACCTGTTCGCGGGCGCCCAGGTAATCGGTATCGATGGTCACCTTGGCGGTGTCGCCCAGCAGGTCGCCGGCAAGGCCGGTGGCGCTGGCACCGGCACCCAGGACGGTGTGCTGCACGTTGACGCGCGCGCCCTCGTCTAGGAATAGACCGGTGTCATCGAGTGCGATCCAGCTGTCATCGAGCGTCTGCGTGCAGGTTACGTTGACGGTGGCGTACTCGTAAGCGCACACGCGTAGCACAGAGCCCACGACGCCCTGGCCGTTGACGGGGGAGTCCAGGGCTATGCGCAGATCGAGTGTTGCCTGCGGACGGGCGACGACGTCGATGGCGGCGATGGCCGCGGCTGCATCGACGCCACTCACGCGTACCGTGGCCGTGGCGTGCTTGTATGCGGGCACATCGATGACGATGCGCTTGGTGGCGTGGTCGGCCAGGTAGGTGTAGGTAGCCTCGCCCATGCCGGTTTCGAAGGCCTCAGCAGGGGAGAGCTCTTCCTCGAGCTTAATGGCGCCGGCCTGGTAGACGGAGGTTGCGGGCACGTCGAGCTCGGTCTCGGGCGTGATGCGGGCGCGGTCGGCGGCATCGCCGGGGGCGGAGGCGCGGCGCTCGGGGAAGCGCTCGGTCATGGCTTCCATGGCGGCTTCGAACGCGTCTGCCACGCCAGTAAACTGCTCGTCCAAGCCCTCGACCTCAACGGCCTCGGTGGGAGCGGCGGCAAGCTCGTCAGAGAGCTCGAGCTTGGTCTGGTTCATCTTGAGCCAACCCCAAGTGGCAGCCGGCATCGCATTGACCTGCTCAAGGGTGGTAGCAGCGGTGTTCGTGGTCTGTTCCATTATCCGATCGCTCCTTCCATCTCGAGCTTGATCAGGTTGTTCATCTCGACGGCGTACTCAAGCGGTAGCTCCTTGGAGACCGGGTTGGCAAAGCCGTTGACGATCATGGTGCGGGCCTCTTCCTCCGAGATGCCGCGGCTCATCAGGTAGAACACCTTGTCGTCGCCGATGCGGCCGATGGTGGCCTCGTGGCCGATGTCGACGTTCTTGGCGCGGATGTCCATGGCCGGGATGGTGTCGGAGCGGCTCTGGTCGTCGAGCATCAGCGACTGGCAGCTCACGGTTGCCTTGGAGCCCTCAGCCTTGGGTGTCGCCACGATAGAGCTGCGGAACGTCTGGATGCCGCCGCTCTTGGAGATGCCCTTGGTCTCGACGGTCGCCGAGGGCTCGGGTGCGTTGAGCACGACCTTGCAGCCGGTATCGAGGTTCTGGCCGGCGCCGGCAAAGGTGATGCCGGTAAAGCTCGAGCGAGCGCGGCGGCCGTTGAGCACGCTCATGGGGTAGAGGTAGCCCACGTGGCTGCCGAAGGAGCCGCTGATCCACTCGATGTCGCCGTCCTCGTCCACGCGCGCACGCTTGGTGTTGAGGTTGTACATGTTCTTGGACCAGTTCTCGATGGTCGAGTAGCGCAGGTGCGCACGCTTGCCCACAAAGAGCTCGACAGCGCCGGCGTGGAGGTTGGCCACGTTGTACTTGGGCGCGGAGCAGCCCTCGATAAAGTGCAGGTCGGCATCGTCTTCGACGATGATGAGCGTGTGCTCAAACTGGCCAGCGCCCTTGGCGTTAAGGCGGAAGTAGCTCTGCAGCGGAAAATCGAGCTTGGTGCCCTTGGGCACGTAGACAAAAGAGCCGCCCGACCACACGGCGCCGTGCAGGGCCGCAAACTTGTGGTCGGTGGGCGGGATGAGCGTCATAAACTTCTCGTGGATGAGCGGCTCCCACTGCGGGTCATGCAGGGCTTCCTCAATACCGGAGTAGACGATGCCCATCTTGGACGCCGTGTCCTGCATGTTGTGGTAGACCAGCTCGGAGTCGTACTGCGCGCCGACACCCGCTAGGTAGCTGCGCTCGGCCTCGGGGATACCCAGGCGCTCAAAGGTGTTCTTGATGTCGTCGGGCACCGACTCCCAGTCGTGCTTTTGGTCGGTGTTGGGTTTGACGTAGGTGACGATGTTGTCCATGTCCAGGCCCTCGATGGAGGGGCCCCACGTCGGGTCGGGGAAGCGGTTGAAGATCTCGAGGGACTTGAGGCGCAGGTCGAGCATCCACTGCGGCTCGTCCTTCTTGACGCTGATCTCGCGCACGATGTCGGGCGTGATGCCGGCGTCGAGGCGCTCGAATCCCTCCTCGCCATAGGTGAAGTCGTAGAGGCTGCGGTCGATGTCCGCGACCTCGGTGCGGTTCTTGGTCATTGCGTCGCCCCTTTACGCCTGCTGCTCGGCAGCGGCGGCCTCGGCCTGGGCGCGCTGCTCGGCGGCCTCGCGCTCGAAGGTCTCAAAGCCGTTCTTGTCGATCCAGGGGATCAGCGAGGCGTCGTCCTCGCGTACGATGTGGCCCTTGACCATAACGTGGACGCGGTCGACATCCAGGTGCTCCAAGATGCGCGTGTTGTGCGTGATGATGAGCATGGAGCCGTCGCAGCTCCTGCGGTAGGCGTCCATGCCGTGGCTGACGGTGGAAAGGGCGTCGACGTCCAGGCCGGAGTCGGTTTCGTCCAGGATGGCGAGCTTGGGCTGCAGCAGCAGAAGCTGGAGCATCTCGACCTTCTTTTTCTCGCCGCCCGAGAAGCCCACGCCCAGCTCACGGTTGAGGTAGGCGGTGTCCATGTTGAGCTCGGCCGCGAGCTCCTTGACGCGACGGCGGAACTCCTTGCCCTTCATCTCCAGGCCGGGGCGGCCAGCGATGCTGGCACGCAAAAAGCTCGACAGCGGCACGCCCGGGATCTCGACCGGGGCCTGGAAGCTCAGAAACAGGCCGGCGCGCGAACGCTTGTCGGTGGTGAGCTCGGTGATGTCCTGGCCGTCAAAGACGATGCGGCCGTCGTTGACGGTATAGACGGAGTCGCCCATGACCAGGTGGCCGAGGGTGGACTTGCCGGCGCCGTTGGGTCCCATCAGCACGTGGGTCTCGCCGGCGGCGACGTTGAGGTTGACGTTGTGGAGGATGGTCTTCTCGTCCACGGAGGCGGTCAGACCTTCGATGGAAAGCAGCGGATTTGCGCTCATGCTGTCCCTCTCTGTATATGGTGTACTCATAGGTGTACTAAACCCTAGGAATCTTCTCGGAATAAAGTTACTATGGGTTCGGCGTTAGTCAAGGGAAAACCCGACTAATCCACTCGACTTTTTAGATGTGGGACATAATAATCAGGTTTGTTTGCCCCGCGTGCATAGGATTTGGGACAAATAGGCCTGATTTTGTCCCAGGAACAACGGGAGGGTAGGTATGCTCATTTCTTCCAAGGGCCGCTATGCCCTCCGGCTGATGATCTATATCGCGGCGCTGGGCGACGCCGAGGGCAAGATTGCCTTGCGCGAGGTTGCCGACCGTGAGCATATCTCACAAAAGTATTTGGAGCAGCTGGTTCGTCCGCTTATGAAGGCGGGCCTGCTTAAGAGCGTGCGCGGCAAGGGCGGCGGCTACATGATGGCCAAGGATCCAGCCGAGGTGCGTGCCGGCGACATCCTGCGCGCCGTCGAGGGCAGCACGGCTCCGGTGGCGTGTGACGGCATCGACAACAGCTGCACCCGCAGTGACCTGTGTTCCACCGTCAAGTTCTGGCGTGGCCTGGACGACGTGATCGAAAAGTACGTCGACGGCGTGACGCTGGCCGACTTGGCCGCCGTCCCCGAAATCAACTTTGACATTAAGCTGTAGGGGTGCAAATGGCATCTCTCGACAAGGTGTACAAGCAAATCGAAGTTTTTGCTCGGGAATGTGACGCCGAGAAGGTCGTGTTGTTTGGTTCTCGTGCTCGAGGCGACAACTTGCCCAAGAGCGATATTGACATCGCCGTAGCAGGTTGCCGGGATTTCGGCCGTTTCTCATATTTGATCGAGGAACATCTTGATACTCTTTTAGATGTAGATGTCGTCAATCTCGACGAGTCCCTATCGCAGCAATTGCTCGATGAGATTGCCAAGGATGGTGTGATTCTGTATGAAAAAATATGAGAACTTTGTTAGCGCCTTGGCGAATCTTGAGGATGCGCCCAATCAGGATCTCAACAATGATTTTGTTCAGAGTGGATTGATTAATAAGTTCAATCTTCAATTTGAACTGAGCTGGAAGCTCCTTAAGCGTCTGCTCGAGTATGAGGGCGCCACGCTTGCCGCGTCGGGGTCTCCTCGTGCCATCTTGAAGGAGGCCTACCGATTCTACGACTTTATTGATGAGGCAGCCTGGCTGGATATGCTCAGAGACCGCAATACGAACGTCCATATCTACGACAACAAGCTCGCTCAAGATTTGATTCAGCGCATCTTGAACGTCTATATTCCCGCTTTCTGTCAGTTGAGAGACGGGCTGACGAAACGTTACGGCGAGCTTCTGTTGGCGCCCGACGACCAGTTTGTCTAATTCCTTAAGATTTCGCGGAGGGTTGTTGCCGTTTACCGAGGGGTTGTTGTGCAACAACGGGCGAGCTGCAATACTTATTTCTATCTTTGCAAACTGCACTTTAACTATACCAATGCAGGGAGGATCTTATGCAGCCCAAGCATTCTGCTATTGTCGCGGGCCTGACGCTGGCGCTTTCGTTTGGCGCCGTTACCGCGCCCGCGCCCGCCGCTGCCGAGGAGCCCACGCCGGGCGTTGCCTCGGATGCCACCGATATCGATAAGGGCCTTTACACCCAGCAGTCCTTCTCGGGCGTGCTGAGGTCGGTCCAGGGCGTTTCGTTTGTCAACGTGACTCCCGAGATAAAGTACTTTACCAAGTACGAGAGCCATGGCAACTACAACCAGGGCTTTTCGTACGGTGACGGCTATAACGCGCTGGGTTATTACCAGTTCGACCGTCGTTGGTCGCTCATTCCGTTTATGAAGCAGGCCTACAACTACAACCCCGAAAAATACAGCATGCTCAAGGATGCGATTGATCGCGGCGGCGAGATTTCCAACGCGAGGAATGCCATGTACGAGAACGGCCAACTTACCGAGCTGGGCCGTATTGCGCAGGAGGCCTTCCAGGGCGCTTATAACACCGATCCTGTCGAGTTCTCGGCGCTTCAGGACGCTTATGCGTACAACTCGTACTATGCGGTGACCGAGGCGTGGCTCAAGAGCGCTCTTGGCATTGACATCTCCGGCCGCGCCGATTGCGTCAAGGGCATGGTGTGGAGCATCACCAACATGTGCGGCACCGGTGGTTGCAGGGATTTCTTCCGTTGGGCAAATCTTTCCAGCGATATGTCCGACCGCGAGTTTGTGACGGCGCTCTCCAATAGCGTGGTCAACAACGTGGCGACCAAGTATTCGAGCCAGCCCCAGTATCATGAAGGCTGGAAGAACCGCTACTGCAACGAGCTAAAGGACTGCTTGGTTTATATCGCTGAGGACGAGGCTGCCGCCGCGACGCCCGTGCAGCCCGAGCCCACACCGGCGCCCTCGCCGACACCTGATTCGAATGACGACTCGAGTGACGATGCCAACGATGACAGGATGGATGCGCCCCCGACCGATGCTGACGGTAATGGCTCTGCTGGTGGCACTACCAACGACGGCTCTACCTCGAACGGCTCCAATTCGAACGGCTCTGCTGCGGGCGATTCGTCTTCAAGCTCTGCCGGCAATACGGACAGCGACGCTTCTGGTTCGACCGACGCTGACACCTCTAACTCATCCACCAGCTCGAGCGATTCGTTCGTTGACACCGGCTCTAACAACGGCTCCGGCTCTGACGCAACCCCTGATTCTGATGCTTCCAAGGACGACTCGAATAAAGCGCCGGACGCTCCCGTTGCTTCGCCGGACAAGAAGCCTTCTTTCTCCGAGCAGCTTGGTTCTACGCTGGGTTCTTCGCTGATGGCTGGCGTCAATAACGGCTCGGCCCAGAACAAGGACAACTCTGATCAGGTTTCCACGGAAAAGACCGAGGCCGCAAAGGGCGACTCCAAGGACAAGGCTTCCGAGAAGACCGAATCTGATAAGGGTTCTAGCTCTGAGGAGAAGGACGACAAATCTGCTCAGAAGAAGGACGAGAGCAAGACCGAGGGCGAAAAGAAACAGCCCGAAGACGACGACAAGAGCGGTGCTGACAACCAGGCCCAAGAGCAAAATGACTCCAAGACGGTGACCACTACAACCACGACGACTACAACGACCAAGTCATCTGGCGGTAACATGCCCAAGACGGGCGACCTTATCGTTATGGCGAGCCTTGCCAGTGCAAGCTTGGCCACACTGGGCGCTACGTCTATCGTAAGTGGTAAGCATAAGCTCGATCAGCAGAAGAAAGCTTCTGGGGAGGACGGCTTGGAGGAGTAGCCTCTTGGTTGCTAGATAACTAAAGAGTTGGGACGGGGTCCGGTGCGAATACATCGGGCCCCGTTTTGTTGTGCAACGATTAGTTATGCCCCCTCATACCTCTTGTTGCTACCGTTGCCCGATATGTTCGCGCGGCGTCGTCGGTACGCGCGAGGCGGTCATTACAATTGGCGTCGTGCTGCGATTTAGGGGGAACGTTTTGGTGTCTGAACAGGCAAATAATGGTTGTGCTGCTGGCTTTGGCGTGCGTTTGATCGGCTGTGCCGACGATGCGGCTTTGCCCATTGGCATGCACGACTATGCGGAGGCTCTTGGTTGCTGCACGCTGGTCGACAAGACCATGTTTATTGCCGATATGTTGGACTGCGACGCGTCCGTTGTGGTGTGCTGTCGACCCGAGGGTTTTGGCAAAAGCATGAACTTGTCGACGCTCAGGGCTTTTCTGGAGCGTCCAGCGGTTGGTCGCGCTGATCAGCGTTTGTTTGCCAATGCTCAGATTTGGGATGCAGACGGTGGGCGCTATCGGGATGAATATGCTTGCTATCCGGTGATATCGCTGGACTTTTCTGGCGCTGCGAGGCGTGGTGCCGCTATTGCCGACGTCGTGCGCGATGCCCTTTCGGGCGAGTGCGCTCGCTTGTTGGCGCTCTTGGAGGCTCCTGATTTAGCTCGAGATAAGGTGCGTCACATCGAACGTGTTGCGCGTGGCGTGGCGAGCGCGGACGAGGTTGACTCGGTGCTCGGTGTGCTCATTGAACTGCTGGAGATGGCCTGCGATGAGCAGGTTGTATTGCTCGTTGATGGGTACGATGCGGCGTGGTCTCGCCGTGCGAGCGCGAGGGACGCTTCCGACGCCGATCCGGCAGGGCTATTCGATCGCGTGCTGTTCGACGCCATTGCCACTGCGCGCGATTCGTTGCGGCTGACGTGTCTGATGGGGGAGTGTCCCCGTCCTGCTGAAGTGGCGCTTTCTTTGCATGGCTGCTCGTATTGTCTGACGACGCCGCTTTCGACCTGGTGTGACCGTTGGTTCGGCTTTTCGGATGCCGAGGTCCAGGCTCTGTTGAATCATGCTGGGCGCGAGGAATACCTGGATGATGCGCGTGAATGGCTCGAGGGATATCGGTTTGGCAGGGCCTATTGCTCGAGTCCAGCACGTGTGATCGGCTTTCTGGACCGAGGTTGCACGGCGCCTGTGCGCGCCGATTTGTATGGGTATGCGGATTGCCTGAGTAGGGTAGTTGCTGGGTGGAATCTCGACCGTCTTTCGGTTTTGTTCGATTTGCTCGAGGCCCATGGGTGCGTTGAGGTCCCGCTTTGTTTGGACACTGTGGGTCCAGAGGCCTCGTCTGACGACGGCCTGTGGACTGAGCTGTATTTGTCCGGTTTTCTCACGACGGATATGGCTGAGGAGCTGGAGCATGGTGGTCGTCTCCGTGCTCTCCGGCTGCCCAATAACGAGCTTCGCCAGGCCTTGCGGCTGGTGATTATTGAGTGGTTTGAGTGCGCTGCGGAAGACATTCGAGACGTCGATGCGTTTCGCGACGGTTTGTGCCGCGGGGACGAGAATGCGGTGAGACAGGCACTAGACCGCATCCTGGGAGATGCGGGAATCGGTGAGGCCGACCCAGATACGCCGCTGCCATACCATCTGCTCTTGCAGGGGCTCTGCTTTGGATTGCCGGGCTATGCCAATCCTGCCTCGAGGCGAAAGTGTGGCGCAGGTCGCTGGGACATCCAGGTTTTCCCTACGGGTGCTGTGTTCGACGTAGCAGATACGATTGGCATGCTGGACGAGCGTCCGCTGATAACGATCAATATGATGTATGACCCTGATGTGGATGCGCTAGGGTTGGAATTGCTGGCCGTGCAGTCGCTACTCGACATAGAGCGCGGCGGCATCGACGAAATCCGTGTGCCGCGACCCGGTGTGGGCCGCATGCGCTGGGGGTTCGGGTTTGATGGGCGTCGTGTGGCTACGGTGTGCCAGCGGCTTTAAGCGCCGAGGTGTTTCCGGCTTCCGTTACTCGGTGTCTTTCATGGGCGGCATGGGCTTCCAGTTGGGATCCTTGATGATCTTGCGGGCGTCCTTCATGCCTCGGCGCAGCGCCGGAATGCCGGTCTTAAAGCACTTGTCGACCGCGGCCAGGCGAATGAATTCCTTGCAGAAGGTCGCGGCATTGCCCAGGCGGAACAGCATGGGGTGGTAGTCACCGTAGATCTGCATATAGCGAGCGAGGAAGCCTCGGTTGCGCATGATGTAGTAGCGGTTGGTGTCGCTCGTGGAGTTGAGCTGGCGCTTGCCGGCGATATCCCAGTTAGAGACGGCGCGGGCGCGCTTGAGCACCACGTCGGCAACAACGGCGGCGGGGAAGTGCTGGCTGGCCACGTAGCCGTAGCAGGCATCGTCGCCGTAGATGAAGAATCGCGCATCCGGCAGGCCGATCTTGTCGACCACGCGGCGCGAGAACAGGCCGCCTTCAAAGCACAACTGGTTCATGGCGCGGTAGCCCTTGGGGCCCAGGTCCCACTTAGCGATGGGGTTGGGGATACCAAGCGAAAGGATGAGCTGGTACTGCCAAAAGAAGGCGCCGCCGTCAAAGTCCAGGCGCGAACCCTGAATGACATCGTAGCGGTCGGTCCACTTGGCAAGACGCTCGATGCCTTCGGGGATGACGAGCACGTCGTCGTCCATCACCCAGAACCACTGGGCGCCCAGGTCGTAGGCGCATTTGGTGCCGGCGGAGAAGCCGCCCGCACCGCCGCCGTTTTCGAGCTGCGGGGCGTAGATGACACGGTCGGTGCCGCCCTGCGCGTCGGGCTGCTCGGTGTCGATGCCCCACAGGTTGGCCAGGCGCTCGTTGAATGCGGCGCACATGGCCTCGGTCTCGCGCGAATTCTCGTTATCGACAATCACGATGCGCCAGGGCGCGGCCGTGAGCTCGGTCATGGAGTCGAACAAGTTGGCCAGGAGTTCCTGGCGCTTGTACGTAACGACGACGATGGCGAGCTTATCGATGGGAGCGGGAAGGGTTGAAGGCATGGGGCAATATATCCTTTCACGCGCGGCGCGCATGCGCTGCACGGAAGCTATCGAATACGTCCTTGGGACTGTCCTATTGTAAAGGCTCGGCGCGCCTTGACGGCAAGCTTTGAATAAAACGCAGGAACCTGCCACGGGCCCGCCGCATGACGTGGGGCTGCTTTGCCCGCAAGAGGCTCCATAGATTATATAAACGCCCGCTGGCGCGCTGACCCTTTGATACCATGAAACGACAGGTATTTCCTAAGGAGCACATTTGTCTACTAACGTCTCTGGCAGCCCTGTTCTGTCGCTGCTTATTCCCATTTACAATGTTCAGCGCTACCTGCGCGAGTGCCTCGATTCCGCCCTGGCGCAGACGCTCAAGGATATTGAGATCATCTGCATTAACGACGGGTCGACCGACAACTCGCCGGCGATTATCCGCGAGTATATAGAGCGCGATAGGCGCGTCAAGATGATCGACAAGGCCAACAGCGGCTATGGCGACTCGATGAACCACGGTCTGGAGATGGCGCGTGGCAAGTACGTTGGCATCTTGGAGTCCGATGACTTTATGGCGTCCGACGCACTCGAAAAGCTTGTCTCGGCCGCCGATAGCAATAATGCCGACTTCGCGAAGGCGAACTTTGATTTCTACTGGTCTAAGCCCGAGGAGCGCCGTTCGCTGCACGAGATGTTTAGACCTCGGGATTGCGGTAAGCCGGTGCACCCGAGCGATACGACGCAGTTCTTTAAGCAAAAGCCGTCGATTTGGTCGGCCGTGTACCGTCGCGATTTTCTTGAGCGCAACGGCATTAAGTTCCTGCCGACTCCGGGGGCATCCTTTCAGGACACGTCATTTGCCTTTAAGGTGATCGCGTGCGCCGATAAGGCTGTTTACCTGCATGATGCCGTGTTGTCGTATCGCCAGGACAACGAGAATTCCTCGGTCAATTCTTCAGCTAAGGTCTTTTGCGTCAATACCGAGTATGCCGAGATTGAGCGTTGGATTCGAGAGGATTATGCCCGCGACCACGCAAGCGGCGATGTCGCGCGCATGCTCAAGTTCAATCAGCTCATTAAGTACGACTCGTATATGTGGAACTATGTGCGCTTGGCGCCTAAGTTCTATAAGGAGTTCCTGGTTCAGATGGCCAAGGAGTTCCAAGCGGCCTTGGACGCCGGGGACTTTTCGCTTGATGACCTCAAGCCGTGGAAGCGCGCGAATCTCGCTGCCATCCTCAAAGATCCTGAGGGCTGGGTTGACGAGCATCCGAGTTTTGCGACGGATGGTGCCTTGGGCCGTGCTAAGTATTACGCCTCGGTTGGAGGGCCAGGCGTGGTCGCTGCCTTCCTCATCGAATCGCTGAGGGGGTAGGTCGGCATGGGAGAGGCCTCGTGTCCTAAAGCTACCATTGTCGTCCCCGTTTACAACTCTGCGCGCTCCATTCAGCGATGCGTCGATTCGCTGTTGGCCCAGTCCGAGCGCTCGATTCAGGTTGTCTGCGTCAACGACGGTTCGACTGATGTTTCGTTGAACGTGTTGCGCCAGATTGCGCAGGCCGACGATCGCGTACTGGTGATTGACCAGGAAAACGCGGGTGTCTCGTGTGCTCGAAATGCCGGTATCGATGTCGCCGAGGGCGAGACCGTCTTTTTTGTGGACGCCGACGATTACATCGATGCCCAGACGGTCGAGCGCGTGCTGCATGCCATGGAGTCTGCAGATGTCGAGGCCGCCGTTTTTGGCGGCGTCTGTGAACCTGCCGATGCTGCCCCCAAACGCGTCCAGCAACTCATGAGCCCCAAAGCTGGTACATTCGGCGCTCGTGATCCCCAACTGCTGTTCCATTCGAATGCGCAGCCCTATGCCTGCCGTGCAGCTTTTTCGCGTGAGCTACTCAATCGCGAAGGCATTCGCTTCGCCCCCGGTTTGGCTTTGGGCGAGGACGTCGTCTTCCAATTTGCGGCTTATGCGCTTGCCCGCAGGACCGTCGTCATGCCGGACAAGTTCTACCACTACGTGATGGAGAGCGAATCGGCGACGCACGAGTTCAACAGTGCCGAGGCGCGCGCCAAAAAGCTTGACGCCCACATGAAGATGCTCGAGGAGGTCTTGGAAGACTGGGCGGCCTATGGTCTTTTGGACCTGTGTCCCGGCGAGCTGATAACTTGGTTTTTGGACCTTATTGTGTTCGACCTGGCGCGCTTGGATGCCGATGGTTTCCATCGCGTGGCGGCTCGCGTCAATATGGATCTCACGACGTTTTTGGGAACGGCGTGGGCGGATATGCCTGCTAAGGGCGCCGTTCGCCGTGTTGCTCACAAGCTCGTTACGGCGACCTCGGGCGTTACGATGGCAGACGCCACGCTGTTCTATCTTTCGACTCGCGGTCTCAAAGCCTGCCTGGAGCGCTTTCTATAATTCCAAGCGCTGCCGCCCGCCGCAACTCGGCTGCTAAAATAACCCTGTTACACGCTATTCAACAGGAGGTTCTCTTGCAGAACTCTGATACCCCTAAAGTTTCGCTGCTTGTTCCCATCTGCAATGTTGAGCGCTACCTGCGCGAGTGCCTCGATTCCGCTGTGACACAGTCGCTCAAGGACATTGAGATCATTTGCATCAACGATGGCTCTACCGATAGCTCGCCGGATATCATCCGCGAGTACATGGAGCGCGATGAGCGCGTCAAGATGATTGACAAGGTAAACAGCGGCTACGGCGACTCGATGAACCGCGGCCTGGAGATGGCGCGCGGCGAGTACGTGGGCATCCTTGAGTCCGACGACTTTATGTTTGAGGATTCGCTCCAAAAGCTGGTCGCCAAGGCCGATGCTGAGCATGCCGATGTGGTGAAGGGCGACTTTTACCTGTATTGGTCCACGCCCAGCGAGCGCCGTGAGCTGTTTGGGATCATCGACGAGCATATGACGGGCGCCGCGTATCGCCCCGTCGATCGCCCGGGCATTTTCTACCGCAAGCCTTCCATTTGGTCGGCCATCTATCGACGGACGTTCCTTAACGACAATCAGATTCGGTTCCTCCCCACGCCGGGTGCCTCGTATCAGGATGCGGGTTTTAACTTTAAGGTCTGGGCATGCGCCGAGCGTGCCGCGTTTATTGCGGACCCCATTTTGTGCTATCGCCAGGATAACGAGAAGAGTTCTGTTAACTCGCCCAACAAGGTGTTTTGCGTGTGCGACGAATATGCCGAGATGCAGCGCTTTTTGGACGAGCGTCCCGAGCTCAAGGCTCAGCTCCAGGGCATTTTAATGCGCATGAAGGTCGATACGTATCGCTGGAATGATGAGCGCTTGGTCGATGGACTGCGCGAGCAGTTTTGGGACAAGGCATCGCCCGAGCTCAAGGCCGATTGGGATGCTGGTCGCTTTGACCTGTCGCTTTTCGACCCGCGCGGCGAGACCGACCTGCGTTTGATGGTCAAATCGTCCCGTGCCTATATCGATTCGCGCTTTGACTTTAAGAAGCCGGGCAAGCTCAATACGTTTAAGCATTACTTTAAGATTGGCGGCCTGCCGCTGGTCTGGCGCGTGCTGACGTATCAGCGCGCCTATGGCGATAACCCGCATCCCGATGACGTGCCGGCGGCACAGTAGGAGCGCGTGATTATGGTTGCCCCTAAGATTTCCGTCGTCGTTCCCATCTACAAGGTGGAGGAGTGCCTGGCATGGTGCCTGGACTCCCTACTCGCGCAGGATATGCCCGGTTGGGAAGGCGTGCTGGTTAACGATGGCTCGCCGGATGGGTCGCGCGACATCGCCGCTGCCTATTGCGAAAGGGATACGCGCTTTAAGCTTGTCGATAAGCCCAACGGTGGTCTGTCGAGCGCCCGCAATGCAGGCATCGCTGCGTCCTCGGCTCCTATCGTCGCGTTCTTGGATTCTGACGACCGCTTTACGTCCGATGCGTGCCGTGTAATCGTCGATGCCTTTGAGCGTGAGGACTGCGACGTTTTGACCTTTGGCGCGAACCCGTATCCGCTGGAGGCGGGGTATCCGTGGCTTAACTATGTGCTGAGCCCGCGCGATGTGTCGTTTGAAGGCTATAACTCTGACTTGCTGTTTAAGGAAGCATCTCGCCCCTTTGCATGGCGCACCGCCTGCAAGCGTGAGTTTTTGCTGGGCAACGGGATCGTGTTCGACGAAACCGTTAAGTACGGCGAGGACCAGGTCTTCGATTTTGCCGTGTACGGTCGTTCGCACAAGACCGCGCTTATCTCGAACAAGCTGTATGACTACCGCGTGGCGCGCAAGGGCTCGCTCATGGACACCATGCGCTATGACGATGAGACGCGTTTGCTGGAGCACGTGAAGATCTACTCAGCGGTGCTGGCCGATTGGCGCCGTGACGGTCTCGATGCCCAGCATGCCGATGACCTGGCGTACTTCCTGTGTGATCTGGTGCTGTACGATGCACTTAGGCTCCTGGGCTCGGGCTGCGGCAAGGTGTTCGCTGCCGTTGCCGCGGCGCTTGACGGTTCTGCCGTGGGCAGTGATGCCGCGCTTGCGCAATGCGATCCTTCTGTTGCCGCCATGGTGCGTGCGGCGCTTGCCGGTAAGGCTCCTGCTGCTCGTTCGTGTAAAAAGCTTATGTTCAATTACGACGTCTTGAGGTTTGGGCGCCTGGGCGCGTGCAGGCGCATGGCTGCGAACGCCCTGGGAAAGCGAGAAGTGTAGATGAGTATCAAGCGTTTGGCACTTTGCCGCAGTCAGGGCCGTCTGTTTGTGCTGCTTCGTTTTGCCGGTCAGGATGTCGCCGCGCTTATCGAGCGGGAGGGTTCTCAAGCGTTTGCCTATGCGACGACGAGCGGTTCTTGTGTGCCGTCGCTGGTGCTCCCGGTCGATCATGGCCGTGTGCTGGCGCTTTGCCCTTCCGTTTCCGATTACGAGCACGAGCTCGCCGTCTTGGTGCTTCCGTTTTTGGATGGTACGTCGATGGATGTCGTTTTTGCATCCGGTGGTCAAAGGTTGGGCGCCATTCGTCTCGATAGCCGCGTGGCCAAGCTGGAATCCAAGATTAACTACAAATCAAAGCCTGCGCTGTGCGCGCTTATCCGCGATGCGCAGCGTGGCGAATGCTGCGGTCGCTACGAGATCGATGCCATTCGCTATTTGCCGGCAGACGCCGGCGCGGTGTGGCGCTTTGAGGTCAAGTGGGCGGGAGACCCCCAGTGCGCGCCTGAGCTCCAGATCTTCGATACGCATATGAATGCCATCGATGCTACCGTGCATGTGTTTGAATCGCAGGTCGATGTGCCGCAGCAGAACGGATGCCGCATCAATAAATCGTATCTGAGTGTTGAGATGCCTCAGGATATACGAGATTTTGTCGCGATCGTGAGCGATTCCACAGAGCGGATCCAAAGCGGGTTTTGCGCCATGGATGGTCGCCTGTACAACGGCATGGTCGACGACAGCTGGAACCGTATGAAGGACGCGCGTGCAGACGACGCAGCTTATCGACGTTGGTTTGAGCAGCATCGCGCAAAGCCGGGCGATTTGGCGTGCCAGCGTGTCGCTTCGGCGGCCTTTGCCTATAGACCGCTCGTGAGCATTGTGGTGCCGTGCTACAAGACTGATCGGGTCTACCTGCGCGAGCTGCTGGAATCGGTGCAAGCCCAGAGCTATGACAACTGGGAACTGCTCCTTATGGATGCCTCGCCCGAATGGGACGCGGTGGCCACCCTTGCGGCAGGCGCTCACGACGAGCGCGTTCGTCGTATTGGGCTGCCCGGCAACGGCGGCATTGTGATCAACACCAACGCAGGTATTGAGCAAGCGATGGGCGACTACATCGCGTTCTTGGACCATGATGACATTCTGGAACCGGACACGTTATTCCAGTATGTTTCCGCACTGAATAAGGCGACCGAGGGCGAGCGTCCCCAGGTCCTGTTCTGCGATGAGGACATGTTCCAGAAAACGGGGGACTGGGGCCAGTCGGTCTTTAAGACCGTACTCAACGTCGACCTGCTCTATAGCCATAACTGCGTGACGCATTTTCTGATGGTGGAGAAGGCACTTATCGATCGCATCGGCATGTCGCCGGAAGATGTCGCGGGCGCCCAGGATTACGACCTGACGCTTCGCTGCCTTGCATCGGGCGCACGGTTTGAGCATATTGCCCACGTGTTGTATCACTGGCGCGTGCATCCGGGATCGACCGCCGACGGTTCTGCCGATAGTAAGCCGTATGCTATTGAAGCCGGGCGCCTTGCGCTTCAGCGCCACTTTAACGCGCTGGGCATTTGCGGAACGGTTGAGGATACCGAGACGCCGTTTGTCTACCGCATGCGCTATGCGCTGCCGGAGCCTGCGCCGCTGGTGAGCATTGTGATTCCCACCAAGGACCACGTCGAGACGCTTGACGCCTGTGTGATGTCGATCGCCCAGAAGGCCACGTATGCCAACTACGAGATCGTCTTGGTGGAGAACAACAGTGAAGATCCGGAGACGTTTGCGTATTACGAAACCCTACCGGAGCGCGTGGCCGAAGTATCTGAAGGCAAAGGTAACGCACGCGTTGTGTACTGGCCGGGCGAGTTCAATTACTCCCAGATCATCAACTTTGGCGTTGAGCACGCCAAGGGCGATTACCTGCTGCTGCTGAACAACGATACCGAGGTCATAAGCTCGGACTTTATTGAAGAGATGATGGGCTATCTGCAGCGTTCCGATGCGGGCGTGGTGGGCGCCAAGCTCTACTTTGCCGATCATCTGGTGCAGCACGCTGGCATTTTGGTCGGCGTGCGTGGCGCACTTGCCCATGCCAACCAGGATTTCTCGGCAAAGCGCGAGGGCTATCTTGCGCGCGCCGTGCGGCCGGGCAACTTTAGCGCCGTAACAGGTGCCTGCCAGATGGTCCGACGCGACGTATTTGGGCGGGTCGGAGGCTACAACGAGGAATTCGCCGTCGGCTTTAACGATGCGGACTTTTGCCTGCGCGTGTGGGAGGCGGGCTACCGCACCATCTTTACGCCCTATGCCGGGCTGTACCACTACGAGTTCATCTCGCGCGGCAGGGAAGAGGCCAACGAGGAAAAACTGCGCCGCTGGAAGCGCGAGCAGGCGCTGTTCATGCAGCGCTGGCCGGAGTTCTTCTTGGCGGGCGATCCGTGGCTGGGACCGAACTTATCCGCTGAGAGTGAGTATTTCTCGCTTTAAGTCAATGGTTTTTAAGAGGTCTCAAACTTTCTTTCAGAGCCGCTAAGGCCACTAAAGGGCATGCCTATCTGGTGCGACCCATTATGCGCTGACATGGACCATGGGCGTAAATGCGCCACTCAGGCTGTTATAATTCCTGTATCTACGATTAATTAGGGCGAATGGATGTCTATGAAACGACTAAAGTGTTGCGTTGCTTTACTGCTCTCCCTTGTATTTGGGCTCTCTGGCGTGCTCCAGCCTTTTGCACTGTATGCCGAGACGCTCGATTTGGCTCAGGAGCAGCCGAAGGTATCGCAGCCTGCGACCGAGAGCGCTTCTTCTAACGTTTCCGCGGATGCATCTGGCGATCAGGCGGAGAGCGATTCGGCTGCCCAGGATCCCTCGACGCTTGACTCCAGCGAGGCTGCGGATGCCGAATCTGCTTCTGCCGATGCAGTTACCGATGAGGTTTCTGACGAGGCGCCTGATGATGGCATCGAGGCTCCCCTTGTTGAGAACTCCTGGCGTTATGTCGACGGTTCCCTCCGCTCCGATCTTCCTGACGATTATGGCGCAAATGCAGATTTCGAAGGCCGTGCAATGCACAGCATGCCTAAGGGCGCAACGGCGCAGGGAATCGATGTGAGCGAGCACAACGGAACCATTGATTGGCAGTCCGTGAAAGATGCCGGTATCGACTTTGCGATTCTAAGAGTTGGTTTTGCCGGTGATACAAGCGGCGGAAGGCTGGACAATTACTTTAGGCGCAACGTGAGCGAGTGCGAGCGTTTGGGAATTCCGTATGGCGTGTACCTTTACTCCTATGCGCGCAACGAGGATGAAGCCCAGGCCGAGGCGCGCTTGATGTTAAGTGCCCTTAAGGGCCATTCACCCGCTCTTCCCGTTTACTATGACTTGGAAGAGCGAAAAACAAATGCCGATGGTTCGCCCATGTGGACACCATTTAACGATCCCTCGAAGCTCGCATCGATCGCAAAGACCTTCTGCGGTCAAATTGCGGCAGCGGGGTATAAGCCCGGTATTTATGCAAACGTTAACTGGTTCAAGAACTACCTTACCGACCCTTGCTTTCTTTCTAGTGGCTGGAGCATCTGGACTGCCCAGTATTGGTACGGAGGCCGTTACGATGAGTGCCTCGGCCTTACTCCTGATGCCCCTGCCAAATATGATTGCTGGCAGTATTCTGCCCGTGGCAGCGTTCCCGGTGTAAGCGGCGACGTTGATGTTAACTATTGGTTTGGAAATGCGACCCCGGATACCTCTGATGACCAGATCGCAGCTGAACTTGCAAGAGTTGCGCAGCGATACAGCTCGCAACTTGGTGCTGTTACGGGAGAAGCTTATAAGTTTGAAGACGATAACTGGAGACTTGATTGCGAACACGGTAGCGCTGTGTTTTCGAAGAAAAGTGGAGCGTATCCTGTCTGGGGAGATATTTATACTTACTGGAACTCGGAATCGAATGCCAACTCAATTGGTGCTCCTGTTGGCGAGCCACGTGAGTTTCTGACGTCGCACGGATCAGGGTGGGCGCAGGACTTCGAGCGCGGCTCCATCCACTGGACCGAGTCGACCCATGCCGTCTCCGTGCGCTCCGGCGCCATTCGCGACGAGTACGTGAGGCGCGGCTACCAGGTCGGGGCCCTCGGCTGGCCCGTGGCCGAGGCCGAGCAGCTCGAGGGCGGCGGGTCCCGCCAGCGCTTCCAGGGCGGCGTGATTTCTGTTAGCAATACTGGTTCTGTTTCGGTTGATACTAATTATCAGGGATTTCAGAACCCCTCTCCTTTTTATCAGGTAAGCAACCGATCAGTCTCTATTCCTCACCAGGGACAGGGGATATTTGGTTACAGAACTCCATCGCGTATTGGTCTTTACGCTACGAGAAATGAATGTATTGAAGCTGCGATTAGCCGCGCCTATGATTATCTTGGGACACCATATAGATGGGACTATTCTTGTGCTCCCGGTGTAGGGATCGATTGCGCTGGTTTGGTTATGCAGTCACTTTACGCCACTGGCATGGATCTTGGCAGATACAATCCGTGGGATCATTTCTACACTCCTGGACATGATCATTACGCTAATGATATGTGGAACGATCCCAAGTTTATGCGTCTTGCCTTTTCGCAAAGGCGCCGTGGTGATTTGATTTGCTATCCAGGGCATATTGCAATTTATCTTGGAAACGATACGATTATTGAGGCATATCCCCCCAGGGTACGAATATCCAGTGTCTACAGTAGTGGAAATATTAAGGGTGTGCTTAGGCCCTTTGTTTAGTCCGTCATTTTGGCGCATAGCCTACAAGCTAAGCGCTAGCTATGGCGTATCCTCCTTCAAGTCCGTAGCATTAAAGTATCGCCATGCTTAGTACTTTTATGGCGGAACTGATTAATTCTGTAGTTTTAAATGCGGTCGTGCCAATTCTCCTTTGTGTGTCCATTGATGGATTTGCGCATGAGCATTAATTCGACTTTGCGGAATTGTGAGATTTGGGCATGGAGTCTCCTGGTCTAGGTCTTTCGGTTGGCGATAAATCGTTAAGATTGTCAAATGAATCGGATTCTGCCCTGGATTTTTACAATGACTCTTTGATTTGACTAATAAACGTAGTTCGTTTTCGTCCGAGGCGAGGCGATGGGGAACGAGTATGTCAG
>ENA-OZFZ01000311-OZFZ01000311.1-human-gut-metagenome-genome-assembly--contig:-NODE-311-length-25541-cov-9.591148_pt1 | contig 25541 bp, 45 predicted proteins | sample MGYA00244621_ERZ653640 | MGnify/ENA primary metagenome ERZ653640 (study PRJEB26926, sample SAMN06165019) | human gut metagenome | biome: ENVO:00009003; feature: ENVO:2100002; material: ENVO:00002003... | reverse complement strand
CGAGATTCATGAGCGTCTCGTGGGCTCGGAGATGTGTATAAGAGACAGGTTTTAGACGATGTTGTCACTGACGTTGATTTCACTGAAGTAAATGATGACATCACTGAATAAAGATTGATATTTTTCTAAGAGGGGAGACACCTGTAACAAGGTGTTTCTCTTTTTGTTTTGAAAGGAGAATGCCATGCCAAAATGGTTATATGACGGACCGGTTTTGGAGTTCAATACTTGTATCGCTAATCATTGGAAAGGCGAAACATTTGCTCCAACCGAAGCTAAAGCTAAGAACAATTTAGCATATCAATTCAAGAAAAATAATCGTCGAGTTCCAAGTAGCAAAATAACCCTACCAGGAAACCTTACGATGATTGGATGAAAGGAGAATTAACAGATGGCAAAAGGTGAAGCTGTTGATGTTGGGCCTGTGAGTTATAAATCAAATTCACATCGCTCCAAAGAACTTGCGAAAACAGATCCAGAGAAAAAGAAAAAAGTCGAAAAAATTGTTAAGGGAAAAGTAAAGACAAAAAAGAAAAGCGAAATTAGCAAATTCAAAGACGTCTTTATTTCCGAAGATGCGAAAGATGTCAAATCATATATTTTTATGGACGTATTGGTTCCTGCCGCAAAGAAAGCAATATCTGATATTGTACGGGACGGAATTGATATGATTCTGTATGGAAAGACATCAAATCGTAGAGGCGACAGATATTCTTCTGGATCTTCATATGTTTCTTACAGAAGTTATTCTGATAGAGATAGAAGAGATGACAGAAGCTACAGATCTTCTACCAGACGAGCAGGATATGACTACGATGATATTGTCTTAGAAGATAGACAAGAGGCCGAAGAGGTCCTCGAACGTATGGACGAGTTATTAGAAACCTACGATATTGTATCTGTGGCAGATCTATATGACTTGGTAGGAAAAACTTGCAACTATACAGACAATAAATACGGATGGACTAATCTTAGAAACGCAGAACCCGTACGAGTTCGTGATGGATGGTTATTAAAACTTCCTAAAGCAGGTCCGATTAATTAAGGAGGAGATCATGTCAAGAGATGATATTTTAGAAAAAGCAAAGTCTATTATTAATGGCGACAGACAGGGAACATACGGCGCTCCGGAAAATAGCTTTGAGACAATTGCTAAAATGTGGGGCGCATATTTGCATACTGATGTGTCTTCAGTTGATGTGGCAAACATGATGGTCCTTATGAAAGTTGCTAGAAACTCTAGTGGAGTTTGTAAGGATGATAACTGGATTGATATTTGTGGGTATGCAGCTTTAGGCGGAGAGATTCAAGGTATTGATGACTTCGCCAACTATATGAATAAACCAGAAAAGGAGAATAGATAATTATGAACAAAACAGAAATCATGAATAATATGACGAGAACATTTAATCGTGTAGGATTTAAAGTTAAGAAATACAGCCCAGAGATTCTTATGGTCGCTGGCGTTGTCGGCACTGTAACAAGTGCAGTAATGGCTTGCAAAGCTACAACTAAGTTAAGTGATATTTTGGATGAGTCAAAAGAGACAATCGATCAAATCCATTATGCAACTGAGAATCCAGAGGAGCTTCCAGAAGAGTACACACCAGAAGACGGTAAGAAAGATCTAGCGATTACTTACGTACAAACGGGCGTTAAGATCGCTAAATTGTATGGCCCTTCTGTTATTCTTGGAGCTTTATCAATCACAGCTATGGTATCTTCTAACAATATTCTTCGTAAGAGAAACATCGCATTGGCAGCAGCTTACACAGCAGTCGATAAAGGATTTAAAGAATATCGTGGTCGTGTTGTAGAGCGCTTCGGTAAAGAAGTTGACAAAGAACTTCGATACAACATCAAAGCTAAAGAGTTTGAAGAGAAAGTTGTAGACGAAAACGGCAAAGAAAAGACCGAAAAGAAAACAGTTGAGATCATGGATCCGGACGTATATAGCGATTATGCTAAATTCTTTGATGATGGCTGCAGTGGTTGGAGCAAAGATCCAGAGCATAACTTGTGGTTTCTTAAGAGACAGCAGGAGTATGCAAATGAGAAATTGAAAAGAAACGGATATTTGTTCTTAAATGAGGTGTACGACATGCTCGGAATTGATCGTACAGCTGCAGGTCAGCAGGTCGGATGGATATACGATGAGAAGAACCCAATCGGTGACAATTACGTAGACTTCGGTATTTACGATGGAAATCGTGAACGTAACAGAGCATTCGTAAATGGATATGAAAGAACTATCCTGCTCGACTTCAATGTCGATGGTTATATTCTTAATAAGATGTGAATGACGGGGCTCGATGGGATCGGGTCAGGCAATATGTACCGTGATTTATATGACTATTCTTGGTTTTGAGGAGGTTTACTGATGACAGGAAGAGAACTGATTATGTTCATCTTAGAAAATCATCTCGAGGATGTGGAATGTCTTACTGATGACAAATTGCCCGGTTTCATAGCAGTTGAAGAAGCTGCTGTGAGATGGGGTTGCGGTCCACATACTGTAATGGCTCTTGCCGAGATGAAAAAAATCCCGGGTGTAAAAATCGGAGAAAAGTTTTATATTCCGGAGGATACTGAAAACCCGTTCTAAAGGAGGTTTCATGAGAATAACAAAAAGAATAATATCCGTCAGTATACTTACGGCTTATCTATTAACTTTTGGAACTTGTCTTTCAACCAGTAAATCAACAAGTATTGTGGACGCACATACTGAAAACTTTATAGAAGAATCTGTGACGACAGGATCTTCTGTTGAAGTAATTCCGGTTGAGACTAAAAAACCTACGGTGAAAAAAGTTAAACGTAAGATTAAATACCTGACGGGGTGGACTAAAACGTCAGTCAATGTTAGAAAAAAACCTAGCACTGACTCTGATATTTTAGATACCTATTCTTTCAATGAAAAGATTAGATACTACAAATTTAATGAAAAGTGGGTCAAGATTAAATACAAAGATACGGTAGCATATATGTGTAAGGATTATATTTCTAGTCGTAAAGCAGATTATAGACGGTATGAAGTTCCTAGCACTAGTGGATTCAAAAGCTACATGTCATACAAATGTATTACGTCTACTGGCTCTGAGCAGTACAAATTGCAACATAAAAAGGCGTACACAGGTAAGTATGGCATACGTCAAGTTGATGGGCGATTTTGTGTTGCTCTAGGTTCATATTTTACAAGTAAAGTAGGTACATTGTTCGATCTGATATTGGAAAACGGAACAGTTATTCCATGTATATTGTCGGATCAAAAAGCTGATAAAGATACCGATTCACAAAACATTATAACTGAGCATAACGGTTGTATGTCTGAGTTTATTGCGGATTTGACATCTTTGAAAGCATCAGCAAAACAACGGGGTGATATTTCGTACTGCAATGAAAAATGGGACAGTCCCGTTAAATATGTAAAAGTGTACAAATAGAAAGGGGTAGAATAACATGGCAAACAAATTATCTGTTGTTTTTACGACTGTGGCTACTGTCTGTTTTATAGGCGGTATTGTTATTCTAAAAAACTAAGGGGGATATTAATGTGGAGAGACTCGAAAGGATCTTATCAATGCTCGACCATTCATTTAATACAAAGAAAAAACGTCACATTGCAGGAGGGATTCTTATGAGTGTATCAATGCTATTTGGAGGCTTGGCTATAACGGTCATGTCGTTAAGAGAGGAGAACAAAAATGAACAGTACATTGAGTAAATTATTGATATTTGTTTCTGGAGCCGCTATCGGTTCAGCTGTAACATGGAAGATCGTCACTGATCGATATTCTCAGATCATCGAAGAAGAACTCGAATCGTTCAAGAATGAGATTTTGGAAGAATTGGATGAAGTAGAAGAAGATGCTGATGATATCAAAGAAGAGGTCGAATCATCTGAAACAGATAAGACGTTATATGCTGACATAATCAAAAAAGGCGGTTATAGAAATTATTCAAATAGAACTCCTGCAAAGCAGGTTGTTCCAGAAGAAGAAAAGGAGGAGATTGAAGATATGGGCGGACCATATGTTATTTCGCCGGATGAGTTCGACGACAATGATGATTACGAGGTAGTAAGTCTCGTATATTATTCAGATGGTGTCCTTGCGGACGAAGACGATAATGTGATCGAAGACGTTGAAGGAATGGTAGGAGAAGATTCATTAAATCATTTCGGTGAGTATGAGGATGATTCTGTATTCGTAAGAAATGATGAACGTAAGACGGATTACGAGATTCTTCTCGATTCCAGAAACTTCGCTGATATCTGATGGGTGGAGGTAAAATGAATATTGACGAATTAAACAACGAATACTTCGAATGGATATATAATTCGTGTTGTGGAGACATACATTCCGAAAGCATCTCTTATCGAAAGTTGTTTATGTATTTGCATAATACAGAATTTGTCTATTATATTCGTAAGGATCAGAACAGGGCTGCTGATGGTATTGATTTACGTCAGCGGTTCTCGCTCGATTCTGGATTTGATGCTAACTATTTAGCGTCATATTTGGATGGTCCTTGTTCAGTTTTGGAGATGATATTTGCTTTAGCTCTGAAATGCGAAGAGACCATTATGGATAATCCAAGAAAAGGTAATCGTACGAAACAATGGTTTTGGGGTATGATTAATAACTTAGGTCTTGGAGCAATGGACGATGATAATTTCGATAGAGAATATGTTGCAGATTCGATCGACACATTTCTTAGTCGTCATTACGAACCGAACGGTCGTGGAGGATTATTCACGATTCGAGATTGCGAAGACGATTTAAGAACTGTGGAAATTTGGTGTCAGCTTTGTTGGTATTTAGACAGCATCACCTGATTTCAGAAAAAATAAAGAAAGGAGAAAAATGGATGTAATGCTCGATTTTTTAAAAGTTTCAACCCGGACAAAACGAAGCGGTGCCGTTGAGGTTTATCCGAAGTTTATTATTAATAACAAAAGCACCGACCTTATGATTCGTGGTGGCGATTTCTATGCTATCTGGGTTGAAGAGCTTGGATTATGGTCTACGGACGAGCAGGATGCTATCCGATTGATCGACAAAGAGCTTGACTCCTTTGTAGAGAAAAACAAACAGTACGAATACGCAAGTATATTGTATATGTGGGATTCTGAAACAGGTACTATAGATTTGTGGCATAAGTATTGTCAAAAACAGATGCGAGATAATTACCACGCGTTGGACGAGAATCTTATATTCTCAAACACTGATACGAAGAAGGAAGACTACGCAAGTAAACGACTAAACTATCCATTGAAGAAAGGTAGTATTTCAGCTTGGGATAGACTGATCTCTACTTTATATTCTGAAGAGGAAAGACATAAGATCGAATGGGTTATCGGTGCAATTGTAACTGGTGATTCAAAAGATCTTCAAAAGTTTATGGTTTTATATGGTGCTGCAGGTACAGGTAAGTCTACAATCTTGAATGTTATTCAGCAATTATTCGAGGGTTATTATTCAGTCTTTGATGCTAAGGCATTAGGCTCGAGTAGTAACTCTTTTGCTTTGGAGGCGTTTAAGACTAATCCGCTTGTTGCCATTCAGCATGACGGTGATTTATCTAGGATTGAGGATAACACTAGACTTAACAGTTTAGTTTCTCATGAGCTTATGACAGTTAATGAGAAGTTCAAGTCCACATATTCTAATCGCTTTAATGCTTTCTTATTTATGGGTACTAATAAACCCGTAAAGATCACAGATGGTAAGTCAGGTCTTATTCGAAGATTGATTGATGTTACGCCATCGGGCAATAAGTTATCTGCAGAAGAGTATAAAACAGTGGTGAAGCAGGTTGACTTTGAGCTTGGTGCGATAGCGTATCATTGTAAGGAAGTATATTTGAAGAATCCGAATGCATACGACAGTTATATTCCAGTTGAGATGCTTGGAGCTTCGAATGATTTCTACAACTTTATCATTGACTCATATCATGTGTTTAAGAAAGAGGATGGTACTACGCTGAAAGCAGCTTGGGAGATGTATAAAGCATATTGTGAAGAGGCAAATGTGCCGTATCCATTTTCTAAAAGAAACTTTAAGGAAGAACTCAAGAACTATTTCTGGAATTTCGATGAAAGATTTAATTTTGATGACGGCTCTAGGGTTCGCAGTTACTATAGCGGTTTTCGAACTGACAAATTCGAAACTGAAAAAAATCCGGAGGAAAAAATTGAGAAAAACAAAACAAAAACCTGGATCAATTTTATTGATCACGTCCAGACAAGCGGGCAATTCGACATTATTTGCAAAGAATGTCCTGCTCAGTATGCTAGCGCCAAAGAAACTCCATCTGTCAAATGGGATGATTGTAGAACTAGACTCGGAGAGCTCGACACATCAAGACTTCATTATGTCAAGGTCCCAGAAAATCACATAGTTATCGACTTTGATATTAAGGGAGACGATGGCGAAAAATCTTTTGAGAGAAATCTCGAAGCGGCTAACAAATGGCCGCCTACATACGCCGAATTGAGTAAAAGCGAGGCAGGTATCCATCTGCATTATATTTACACTGGGGACCCATCCAGACTCAGTAGAGTGTATGACGAGAATATTGAAATCAAAGTATTCAAAGGCAACAGTTCATTAAGACGTAAGCTTACTAAATGCAACGATTTACCAATTGCAACTATTAGCTCAGGTTTACCATTGAAAGGAGAAAATAAAGTGATTAATTTTGAAGGTTTTAAGAACGAACAGGCGCTTAGAACCATAATCAAAAAGAATCTCAACAAAGAATACCATCCTGGCACAAAACCGAGTATCGATTTCATTTATAAGATACTTGACGATGCTTATGAAAGCGGTATGTCCTATGATGTGTCCGACATGCGTAATGCAGTATTAGCATTTGCCGCAAACAGTTCACATCAGGCAGACTATTGTATCAAACTGGTTAACAAAATGAAATTTCAATCTGAAGAGATTTCGAATCCAGTTAATAACGATGACGAACCGCTGGTATTCTATGATATTGAGGTATTCCCGAATCTGTTCTTAGTAAACTGGAAATTCCAAGGTAAGGATAATCCAGTTGTACGAATGATCAACCCAACACCTACTGATATTGAGGAGCTCATACAACATAGATTAGTCGGTTTCAACTGTCGTAGGTACGATAATCATATGTTGTACGCTCGACTTATGGGATATAACGAAGAGCAGATTTACAACTTGTCACAGAAAATTATATCTGGAGATCGTGGAGGATTCTTCAGAGAGGCATACAATATTTCATATACAGATGTGTATGATTTTGCATCTGCTGGCAATAAGAAGAGTTTGAAGAAACTCGAGATTGAGATGGGTATTCACCATCAGGAGCTTGGTCTTCCATGGGATCAACCAGTTCCAGAGAAACTGTGGGAAAAAGTAGCAGAATATTGTGATAATGATGTTATTGCTACCGAAGCAGCATTTGAATATTTGTCTGCTGATTGGACTGCGAGACAGATCCTTGCTGATTTGGCAGGTATGTCAGTTAATGACTCAACAAACACACTTACTACCAGAATTATATTTGGCGGTAATAGAAAGCCTCAGAACGAATTCAACTATCGTAATTTGGCAGAACCAGTTCACAATTTGGATGAGGAAACATATCAATTCTTAGCCGAAGCTTGTCCAGTAATGATGTCTCAGACTCACGGAGAAGCAGGAAGCTTATTACCATATTTTCCAGGATACAAATATGAGAATGGTAAGTCTACTTATCGAGGAGAGGTTGTTGGCGAAGGAGGATGGGCTGAAGGATTCCCAGGCATGTATATTAACGTAGCATTGCTTGATATTTCATCCATGCATCCGCATAGTGCCATCGCAGAATGTTTATTCGGAGTTAGATACACCAAAGCATTCAGAGATGTTGTCGAGGGACGTGTCAGCATCAAACATAAGGCTTGGGATGAAGTTAATAACATGCTGGATGGAAAACTTACGCCATTTATTCAGAGAGTAATCGATGGTGAATTGACCGCTAAAGATCTTGCTAATGGCTTGAAGACGGCTATCAACTCTGTATATGGTTTAACATCAGCTAACTTCGACAATCCATTCCGTGATATTCGTAACAAAGACAATATTGTCGCTAAGCGTGGAGCATTATTTATGCTTGACTTACGTGAAGCAGTTAGAGAACAAGGGTTCGAAGTTGCTCATATTAAGACGGACTCAATCAAGATTCCGAATGCTACTCCAGAGATCATTCAGTTTGTTATGGACTTTGGACAGAAATATGGATATACCTTTGAACATGAGGCTACGTACGACAGAATGTGTCTGGTGAATGATGCGGTTTATATTGCTAGGTATAAGGACGCTAAAGCCTGCGAGGAAATGTATGGTTATATTCCTGGGGACAACTATGATCACGGTGGACAATGGACGGCTACTGGTAAACAGTTCGCAGTACCATATTTGTTCAAGACTCTGTTTAGTAAAGAACCTATTGAGTTTGAGGACATGTGCGAGACATTTGCTGTATCCAAGGGCGATTTATATTTAGACATGAATGAAGATCTGCCAGATGTGAGTCAGTACGAGAAAGAGCTTAATAAGCTAGAGACCGATTATAAAAAAGGCAAGTTGTCTGATATTTCATTCGAGGAGGCTTGCGCTGGTCTACCTGAGAAAATTGAAGAGGGTCATGCTATGGTATTTGTTGGTCGAGTAGGTCAGTTCTGTCCTATATTACCGGGACATAATGGCGGTATTCTATATCGTGTGAATGATGGTAAAAACTATGCTGCTCCTGGATCTACTGGATATCGCTGGCTTGAGTCTGAGATGGTCAAAGATATGGATAAGATCGATTCGATTGATAGATCTTTCTATAACAAACTTATCGATGAGGCTGTTGACGAGATATCTAAATACGGTGACTTTGAATGGTTTGTTTCAGACGAGCCTGCTGATATTTTAAATAGTGGATTGACTCAGGATGAAGCAATGCCATTCGCATAAAAAACATGCTCTTTAATGGAAACGGTAAACATTCATTTAAAAAGGAGGAATTGAAATGGAAGGCTTTAATTTTAATGTTAATCTCGACATCAAAAATTTACGAAAGGCAGCGTTTGCTGTGGGATTCGGAATAACAGTAGGTAAAACTATTGGCGATATCGTTAGTGCCGGAATTAACGGCTCGGTACTAGGATTAGTCAAGTGTATGAAAGAATCTTCACAGAAAGCATGCAAAAAAGATGATGTTGAGTATGCTGAAGAAAACATTGGTAATGATCCAAGACAATGATGGATATTTATCCAAACCTTACATTGGGCTCAATGGAAACATTGGGTCTTTTGTTTTACTAAAAATTATATTTAAAAAAGGAGATTAAAATTATGGAAGTAACATTTGCACCAAGAGGAATTTTACAGATTGATGACGCACATATCATCTACAGAAACCTTAGAGGAGAAGGCAGTAAATTCAATCGTGAAGGAGATCGAAACTTTGCATTACTTATTCCGGACGAGGAGTTAGCGGATCAGCTGGTTAAAGAAGGATGGAATGTAAAGATCAAGCCACCAAGAGAAGAGGGCGACACGCCATTTATATTCTTACCAGTAAAGGTTAAGTTTAATGATCGTGGCCCACAGGTATATCTCGTGACCGGCGAAAGAAGAAATCGTCTGGATGAAGAGGCGGTATCAATTATTGATGATATTGATATCGCAGGAGTTAATCTTGATATTCGTCCTTACGATTGGGAAGTCAATGGCAAGACCGGTAGAACGGCATATTTACAGTCGATGGAGGTTATCCAGGAGATCGACAGATTCGCTGCTAGATACGAGGAGGAATCTCGCGAATAAAACATGCTCCTTTATGGAAAGGAGTGATATTTATGAAGAAATTTAAACCTTATGAAAAAAAGAAAGGGGCAGAGTATTATATTATAATATTCTTAAGGATTCTTTTAACACCATTTAAGTTGTTGTTTAAACTTTATAAATGGACTTGGGATTAAATTAAAGGCTCAGCGTAATTTACGTTGGGTCTTTTGTTTTTGCGAAAAAATCATAGCCTGTTACGAGAAAGGAGGAATCAGCGATGAAATAATTTGTAAAGTACGCAGCGGTAGGCGTGGCTGGATATTTAGTCGGATTTTATGAGATGAAGTATAAAGTCGTGAAAGCTATCGCAAACGGATGCATTAAACAGAATCAAGATGATTCCAAAGAAGAAAAAGAGGAGGAGGCTCAGTCTTAGGACTGGGTTTTCTTTTTGTTTTTAACTAAGCCACTGGAAAAATATATTCAAGGAGTGATCCAACATGAAAGCACAAGCTTATTTGGACATGATGAAAAGACAGCAACAAGAATTGACAGGCTTCCCGATTGCCTATGTATTTAACGAAAAGCTATTGGAAGAGGCATTAGAGAAATTAGGAGCAACTAAGGAAGAGTGTTGCACATATCTCAACATGGGCGATGTTATGAAAAAGACTGATGTACCGGCTTTTAAAGCAATGTTGAGAAGACACACTGAGGAGCTTCAGAACGCTATGAAAAATGAGCAGTTTGCTGAGGAGGCGTTCCGGTACGAAATGGACAACCATGAGTACGCTATCAACTGGTCTGGGGACGCTGATGTTTTAGCAGCACTTTGTCTTGATAAGCAAATGGTTAAAGACTTCTGTTTAGAAGATGCTTACCGTCATGCTCGTAATGCCCATATGAGATACATGGAAGAGTTGGGTGTGATTTAAGAAAGGAGAAAAATATGAATGAATTAAAGAACTGGAACGAAATAACCAAAGGACTATACCGTTACGCAATTTCTGGAAACGTTGCATATGAGATTCACTTACTCTATTGGAATAATGCAACTGATATTTTGTCAGCTAATTGTAGTCTGTTTATAGTTGGAGATTGGCGAACCAAAGATGGGAAGAATGTTAGAGAACGAGAATGCCTTCTCGAACATGCTCCATTGGCCGCGTGTCTTGCTAAAGCTGTGGAAGACGATAAAGAAAATAACAACTAAGGAGATATCACCTCATGCAAAATTCTAAAATTTTGGAGATGCTTGACAAAGGACAAACAGAAGAATTGAAAGGCTTATTGCAAGACGAGATTTATGCAAATTCATTAAAAAGTAATCCAAGTGCTAAGAAACGTTATGCAGCTATGAAAAGATATTTGAAGACTATTAGTGAGGCAAGGCCAATTCTCACTAAACCTTGTGAAGTAGAGTTTGAGGGCGAGAAGTATAACTCATTCACTAACTCATATTCTCTTGTATTAACAAAAGAGTCTTGTGGAGAGATTCCGATGTGCGACGAACCTGATAGATATCCTGATGTTACTAGACTTGTACATCGTGATGGAGATCTCGAGAAAGTCGACTTCAATAAAGTTCTCGCTGAGGCTAAAAGCAATGGATATAAGCATTCTAAAAACTCTATTCACAACAATGATTATCTTATGAAGTATAACGATGGATATTTTAGAATTGGCTTGGTTGACATCACTTATTGTGTCATCAATGATGGTAAAGAAATTGACGTATATTTTAATGGTAAGAATAGACCAATCACTATTGAGAATGATTTAGGGATTGGTATTGTCTTGCCTATTCGTACTGATGGGGTATTAGAAGACTCTGTCATCATTGAAGTGAAAGGAGAATGAGATGGAAACAAAGGTTGAAAAATGGAGGGGTCATGATGTTCGTTTTATGAATATTAATGACGAATGGTGCGCTGTAGTAGACGATATTTGCGAAGCTTTAAATGTCGCTAATAGTGAGTTAGACGACAGCGATATCGTTAAAATACAAAATGCGGATTATGACGATTGTCTGATTCTTGCTAATGAGCTGGGCGTATATGACTTGTTACTGAAGAGTGATATTACAGAAGCAAAATCATTCAAACGATGGTCAACAAGAGTATTACGAAAACTTCGAAAAGGTGTTGGTCTCAAACCATTTGAAGTGTTTCGAATGACCGAGCCTGATATTCAGGAAGACATCGATCGCATATTAGACACCTTATTCTACGATGAAAAAACCGGAAAGCTTATGCAATCCATAACCGTAGCCGGTGGAGATGTTGAGCAGGTAGTATTTGAAGAATAGAAAGGAGAATGACTTATGAAGAAACGTAGTACATTAGGATTGATATTTGACTTTGTTATGGTATTTGCCACGGGCGGATTATGGTTGATCTGGATCCTGATCAGATATTTAAGAAGAAGTTAGGAGGTTAGCATGGAAGAAAAAATATACAAAGTTGACTTTGCCGATGAGGATCATTGCTGGATAAATAACCAGCAGTTTGTTTCGCTTTATAGATTCAATCAGTTTAGAAGTGAATGCTACCATGAAATAGAATTTCTAAACAACAGAATGAAAGCTTTAGCCGAAGAAAATGAAGCGTATAAAGTGTTGTTAAAAGAAAAAATAAACGAGTAACTTGGGCTCTCTTCGGAGGGCCTTTTACATATTATTTAAGATTGAAAGGAGAAAATTATGATTGAACACACAATTACAGACACAAGGGAGTTAACTCCAGACGGCATTTATAATATTTGTCGTCGTTTATTATTCATGGAAAAACAGAAATGTATACTTGCTAATCCACTTAATACGGATAAGTATACGTGGTTAATTTCGCACGATATTTTATGCGTTTTGTACGGAGAAGTAAACGCTGGTAAATTGCATAAAATCATGGGTATACAGGTTCGCGCTAATAAAAAAAGGATGCGATCTGTTATTCTATGTAGAACCGATGAAAATGTTGGTTTATGGGGCGTTCTTCCGCACAATAAGGAATTGCGTTACTGTCGTAATGATGTCGAGATAACAAAAAAAGCATACAATTCATTTTTTGGTGCTAAAAACACTGCTACTATGGGAATACGAAAAGTAATCTTCAATGATCCTGCTACCATTATATTTTGGAACGATGGGACGAAGACAGTAGTTAAGGCTGACGGTGAAGCATTTGATCCGGAGAAAGGAATGGCTATGGCTATTTCTAAGAAGATGCTTGGTAATGAGGGTAACTATTATGATGTGTTTAAAAAGTGGCTTCCTAAGGATGAAACATCAGAAGATGATGTTAGCTCTGATATTTTAACCGTAAAGCAGCTTGCTGAGATAACCGGACAGTCTATTAAGACAATCCAGAGAGAATGTCGTGAAGGACTTATTGGCGCTACGAAGGTTAACGGTAAATGGTATATTCCGATCTCACGATTTAAGAATCCAAGGAGGTGTAAATAATGAATGATGCAATAATTGTCAGTTATGACGATCACAGTAACGATGTTCCTATATTAATAGTAGGAAGAAAAAGACTTAACGAGTCTACTGAAATTATTAACGCTTTCGACGGAGATGAGGCTAAAGAATTGTACGAACGTCTCATCACAGTAAAGGGTGATTCGAATGGGTAAGAAAGAACCTTTCCTGCGGGATTACCAATTGGATGCTGTTAATCAAATGTCTAATGGCTGCATACTAAATGGTGGTGTTGGGTCTGGTAAGAGCAGAACCGGATTATATTACTACTTTAAAGAAAATGGCGGTAGTATGATTCCTAAACACAAACATATGAAGAAAAACCCGCAAGACCTGTATATTATCACTACTGCTATGAAACGAGATTCTTTAGAATGGGAAGGCGAGCTTGCAAATTATTACCTTTCTCCAGATTTAGAAAAAAACACATTTTACCACAATAAAATCGTTATCGATTCTTGGAACAATATTAAGAAATATGTTGATGTAAAAGGCGCATTCTTTATATTTGATGAGGATCGAGTTACTGGATCTGGAGCTTGGGTAAAAGCTTTTCTGAAAATAACTAAAGAAAATAATTGGATTATTCTCTCAGCTACTCCGGGAGACACATGGTCTGATTATATTCCTGTGTTCTTAGCCAATGGATTCTACAAAAACAAAACGGAATTCTGCAGAGAACACATTGTATATTCTCGCTATACGAAATGGCCTCAGGTTGACAGGTATATTAATACTGGTCGACTAATCAGACTTCGAAATAATATTCTAATTGACATGGATTTTCATAGAGATACAATACCACATCACAGTGATATTTATGTCAAATACGATATATCAAAGTATAAGGATGCTATCAGAAATCGCTGGGATCCATTTAAGAATGAACCTATCCAACAGGCAGCAGGTCTTTGTTATGTTCTTCGAAGAATTGTGAATGAGGATGAGTCTAGGGTTGTGGCTTTACTTGAGTTATTAGAGAAAACGCCTAGGGCTATTATATTTTATAACTTCGACTACGAACGAGACATGCTGCTTCATTTATTCAGCATGGACGATAGTGTTGAAGCTAATCAGTTCATTGGTTATGAGATTGCAGAGTGGAATGGTCATGCTCATCAGCCAATACCTGAATCTGACAGGTGGGTATATTTAGTTCAGTATACGGCCGGCTGCGAAGGATGGAATTGTATTAAGACGGATACTATTATATTCTACTCGCAGAATTACAGCTACAAAGTAATGGCTCAAGCAGTAGGACGAATAGATAGACTAAATACTCCATATAGGGATTTATATTACTATCATCTTAAATCTCGAAGCGGGATCGATTTGGCCATATCTAAAGCATTGAGTAAAAAGAAAAAATTTAATGAAACGAGGTGGGCTAATGGATTCAATGACAAGTAGTGTTTTCAAAATTCCTAAGATTAAGAATGGCAGTAAACTAACTATCGGCAAAACTCGAAACTTAAGTATTTTTACTGATCATCATTTCAATTGGTTTCAAAAGAAAATGATTAGATGGTGTTTCGGTTTTACTGTCACTGACTATTCTGAAGATTAGCGAAATTTACAACTCCTTTTATGAAGAAAGGAGAGAGATAATATGGCAGATGAATGTATTGCATTATTTAGTGAAAAGGTTTACAATATGTTACGTAACCGATTTAAAAATTGTTATATTCAAATGGATTATGATGAATACGATAATGTGCTACATATCATCATTAGATTTTATAATGGATTGGTATACGCACAGGATGTAGCAAATCCACTTGGACAGATATTTAAAGGCTTACAGGCATATCAATTAGTAAACTCAATTACAAGAGGATGCAGACAGGAAATATTGAAATATTATTTTCGCTAAAGACTGAGAGTCTTGGATAGAATTATCTGAGGCTCTTTTGTTTTTCGCTAATAAAACATGCACTCTAATGGATACTAGATAATTTAAGTTTATTTTAAAGGAGGTACTATCATGGACACAAACAAAACTTTAGATTTAACAGGTATGTCGGATTACGAAATTGAAACTATTAAGCAAGGCTATGAGTATTTTATGAACGGAAAAGACTTTAGATACTTTGGGGCTATCTTAAATAAGAAAGACCTTAAACGTGTCAATCGCGCTTTCAATTACACAGATACTCGTAGTTGGATTAGTGGTGCTATCGTAGGAGCGGCTGCTGTCGGTTTTTACGAAGTTTACAAACGTGCCAAAAAGAACAAAGCCGAAGTAAAAGAAGAAAATTAAAACAGTATCTAAACTAAGCATTAGGCTCAATGGAAACATTGGGTCTTTTGTTTTTGCGAAAAAATTATGACTTATTAAGGAGGAAAGATATGCACGATTACAAAGAAGTTTATTTCAACGAATATTGCAGTACATGCAAATATTCCGATGTGGATGATGTTAAAGATCCATGTAATGAATGTTTAGGCGAACCTGCAAACTTACACTCTCACAAGCCTGTGTGTTATGTAGCAGATGAGAAAAAAGTAAAAGCGAAGAAGGCGAAAAAGTAATGGGATATTACGAAGATAAAACTTTTCAAAATGAAACAAAATGTCCAATTTGCGGGAAAATATTTTATCCATATCCTGGGCATGTGTATAAACTTAAGAATAAAAAAAACAAACATATCATTAAATATTGTTCATGGACTTGCTACCGTTTAGAGCTGGAGGCTAAATATGGTAAAGAGGAGGATTAGACTATGGACTGTACAGATAAAAGCTTATATAGAGTCGCTTGTAGTATGTTTCCCCCAGATGAAAAAATAGCCATATGGGAAAATTTAGGAAACACTTGTGTATGGAGGGGAGAAGCTAATACTATACCTCTCGAATATCTCAAAGCAGATAACTGGCATATTTTTGGAGTACATTATGAAGATGTTTCAAATGCTATGAAATTCGGACATTACATAAACATTATGATTGACGATTAAGGAGGTATTGTTATATGAACGATGAAGAAATGATTGGAATACTTGGACAACTATTAGACGAACATGAAGATGACGTTGTCATGAGTGAAAAAGTTCGTAAAGGAATTGAGGAAGTATATACTGCGCTTGTTGAAAGAACGTTTTAAAAGGAGGAATAGTTATGGCTAATCATGATAGATACGATACTGATATTTTAAGAGCTTTACAGCGCATTGCTAATAGCTTGGAGAGAATCGAGAAGAAAATCGAATCTCCGGCCATGGATCTGAATGATTCAAGAGTAGAGAAAGGGGACACAGATGCAGAAAGTTATATGTGATATTTGCGAAAAGAAATATGCTGATAAACGTTTTAAAGTTAAGAAAGAAATCGAAACCGCAAATTTTGATATGGGATTCGTATTTCCAAAACGTGAATGGGTTCATATTGATATTTGCGAAGATTGTTATGAGAAACTATTTAATATTAATAAGGAGGTAGAAAATGATTAAAATTATAGAACATGGAACCATTGAAAAGAAGCGATGCGAGAATTGTGGTTGCCTGTTTTCTTATGAAAAAGAAGACGTGGAATATAATACGCATTGCGATTTTAAAGAATCTAGCTACAAATATGTGATCTGTCCTCAGTGTGGAGCTGAAATACAGTTAGGAGGTGTTTTAAGATGATTAAATTAGAACACGTAGTTCTGGCTAGCCCAGAGCAAATGGAGTTTATTATTGAAGGCATGCGCAATCCTAAGAATTCGTGGGAAAAGAGTGATAGCTATATTGACAGGCCGAATGCTAATTGTAACGGCCAATCTGGGGATCCATTTTATGCATTAGGTGAAAACGATCACTCGCTCATGCAACGATTATCTAAAGCAGGTACAGATCATAGAAAGTTTATGAGAATGATTCCGGTGTATGTAAGGATTACTGCACCTTTATATTGGTAGTTCTTTCTGCCAATGAAACACTTTTCCTAGTTATCGCTAGGGGTCACGCGAAAAATACATCTCCTATAATGAAAGGAGAGTGATTATATATGTTTGAACGTATTAAAGCTTACAAAAAACTTTATAAAAGTAACAAATTTTTAAAAGGGTGTAAAGTAATTGCTGAATTAACAGAAGATGACAAAATGTTAAAAGAAGTAAATGAAACACTTTATTTAAATGAGAAACTTAAAAAGTCAATGTGGCTAAACAGAAAACAGGCAGTAAAATATAATCTAGAATCTATTAAAAATGGATTGTAAAAAGTATAGGCTCAGCGTAATTTACGTTGGGTCTTTTCTCTTTTATATTTAGCGTGGCTAACGGGGAACCACCCATTGGAATCCCGTGGGAAACATTTCAAAAATTCGCGAAATTTACACTTCCTATTATGAGAAACAGATAGCTATATGCGAAGCCCATGGTGGGGACCGAAGGCGTGTCGAGGTTCGAATCCTACACTGTTTCTTTTACTTTTTGTTATTTTTGAAATGAACCTGTAGAGGCTATCCCCTATGCCTTCTGGGCGGGGGAGTAGGGCTACTATTGATACGTAGCTGGGTTTTAGGAAACGAAGCCCATGAAAACCGAAATGGTGTCCTGTTTGTTTTATATTTGTGTGTTTGTAAATTATGGTGGAATTATATTTTACGGAAAGAGAGGTGATTAAATGGATAATGAACTTTATCATCATGGTATAAAAGGTCAGAAATGGGGCGTAAGAAGATATCAGAATAAAGATGGTTCTTTAACCACTAAAGGAAAGAAAAAATATAACGAAACAGAAACTAAAGAAAAATTACACCTTGGACTTGATAAACATGGCAATATCAATCTAATAAGAGGTAAAACAACGAAAGAAGCAAAAACTGCTTTTGCAATAAAGTCTTCTTTATTTGTTGGTAGTATGGCTTTAACTGCATACGTTGCTAAGCATCCTAGTGCTGTTGATAAAGGTCAAAAAGTAGTGGAAAATTTATTAAAGAAAAAAGGATCTTTAAATGTAAAAACAGTTGTTGACAGTGGAATATATTCAAAATCATTAGGTCGAATGTTGACAATAGGAGAAGCACTTGAAGCTGGTTTTGATTTAAGCGATTAATTAAAAACAAACACACACAAAAACAATAGTAAAAGATAGTCCATTAATGGGAAAGAATTTGATACATACAAGGTAGGTACTGTTGCGAACTCTTGCTCAACTATGCACAAGATTCAGGAGAAGGAGTTTACTTTGGAGGATTTTTCGACGGAGCATTTGTCACAACAATCATTAGATGCGTTAGAAGATGTATTAATTACACTTAATCGATGTAGAGTATGGTATATCAGTAAAGATGATAAAAGAGTCGGTATGCATACTGAAATGTCAGATGAATGTTATGCAAAATATAAAAAAGACCTTTGGTGGCAGATGATTCAGCTTCTTCCGAGCAGCTATAACCAGATTCGTAATGTCATGATGAATTATGAAGTGCTGGCGAATATTTATAAGTCTCGTAAGAATCATAAGCTGGACGAGTGGCGTGAATTTTGTAAGTGGATTGAGACTTTGCCATATTCGGAGTTGATTATCGGATTTAAGGAATATGACACGGTTGAGTATGGTAAAGCACATCCTGAATTTGTTGATAAGGTGAATAAGATTGCTACTGAAGGAATGAAGTTCTCAAAAACTTTTACAAACATTGAACCGAATAATAAAGTTTGCGTTGTTAAGGGGGATCAGTTATGACACAAGACGAACTTAATGAAATTATAAGATTGTTGAATGAAGCCGATATAACAAAATGACCCATGGAGGATCAACTAGCTATTCATATGGCATATTTGACAATGGCTAACACTGTTGCTCCTATCGTTCTGAGAAATGCGGCTAAAGACAAAAAGGCAACATTTTTATTTAAAATTAATGGAGATGGTAAACATAAATGACTTATTCGTAAGCCAAAAAGATTATGACGCCATTAAAAAAGGCAAAGACGTATTAATCGTAGTTGAGGCGCAGGGTAAAAAACCTATGTATGCTCGCCTTAGTTATGACGTGACTAATAATAGCCTTAGAAAAAAAATGGAGTCTTTATTTGGAAAGGGGACGCGGTGATGGTATGTACAATGACAAATACAGTAATTGAAATTTGGGCTGCTCCATATATTAGCAATCCGTCCGGACGTCTTAAAAAAGATCAGGATACAAGAATTATACAGATTGAACATTCTGAGGGGATAATTATATGGTAGAAATTTTAAGGAAAGGAGGCGATGACGATTGAATACTCTATTCATATTTAGTATCGGTATAGTATATGCGTTTTTTGGGCTTATAGTAGTTTTCGCTTTACACTATATGGATTCTGATAGTGATAACATAGCCTTTATGATTTGGATATTGTGGCCTGTTGTTCTCATTATCGCATTGATATGTTTTGCGGCGTATCGTATAGGAAAGCCAATTGGTGAATGGCTTCATAAGAAACTTTTTGAGGATCAAAGGGAGGATTAATTTGAGATGGACTTTAAATTGAGTTTTGGAGATTATAGCATTCTTAAGAAGAAGATCTTAGGAATGAAACAAAAGGACTTGAGTAGATGGATTAGATCTATTTACAAAAGTGGATATTCTGATGGAGCTGAAGCTGTTGAGAATTATAATTATTTTGACGAAACGATGGATTGGGTTTTAGTTAAGACAGCTATTAGAGCTACTGAAGGAGTATCTGAGGAACAGAAGGAAGAGGTAATTAAGACAGTTGAAAAGCTGTGTTTTGACGAGGAAGACGGCAAGAAAGGAGTAACTTTATGATGACATTAGGAAACTTTGCATTACTTATTGGGCTTATTTTGGTGGTACATATGTGTATTTATTCAATAGTTTCACGTATTTGTGATGCTTATGAGAAGGGAAAAATGATGGAAAATAGCAATTCTTTGAACGAAATCATGAGCGAATTAGAAGGAAAATGACCATTTTCTGCCCAGTTTTACATTTTTCAAAAGTGGGCTTTGCCCGGTTTTATTGACCAAAAAGTGGGTTTGAAATTTTTGAAAGTTGTCCGTGGTCAAAAAAAGTGGGCTTTTGGTCAAAAGTGGGCAACAAAAGTGGGCAGAAAAAAGGGCCAAAATAGGGGTAATTTATATCAAAATCCGATATATTTGGGGGTATTTATATCAAAATCCGATATCTTGGTCAAAAACCCACTTTTACTACCCTATCCGTACGAAAATAATTAAATATATCAAAATCCGATATTTAAAAATTTATAATACTTTTGGGCAAAAAAAGTGGGCTTTTGTCCATAGACACAATTTTAGTAAAAAAGGAGGTAATTTATGGAAGATTACATAATTGACAATTTTAAATCGCATTTTCCGGCTTTGGCTAAGCAAATGATATCTTGCGAGAAAGATAAGTATGGTCGGGTTACGGCTGTTCTTAAAGATGGCAGAAAAATTCTTTATGATGATTTTTGTTGTAGCGTTAGAGAAATTCCTGATAGTTCAAATCTTACTCGCGAGGAGTTCGGAAAAGATTTTGGTCAAAGATTGTGGTACATAATGCGGTGCAAAGGTGAGGATCAAGTTGAGTTGTCTAAACGAACGGGGATATCGCAACCAAGAATAAGTGATTACATAAATGGCGTTAGTATTCCATCGTTTTACATAATCGATAAGATAGCTAGAGCACTAGATTGTTCGATCGATGATCTCAGATGTTAATTATTTTTTAGGAGTCCTATTTACTAGGGCTCTTCTTTTTGTTCATTGATATTTTAGAAAGGAGAAGTGTAATGGATAATTGGAATACTAAGCGAGATGGAGTTCGAGTTAGGATTATTGAGACTGGTGAAGAGTTTAATTCGATACAAGCCTGCGCTGATTATCTTGGTGTTAATGCAAGTTGGCTTGGAAAAGTTACGAGAGGCGGAGAAGGTTTGTGTACATGTCATGGTTATCACATTGTACCTATTGATATTTCAAATGATGTTGATCTAACTCGTAACGAGTATCGAGGCAGACCTGGCATTAAAGTAAGAATCGTTGAAACGGGTGAGATATTCAATTCGATAACTGAATGCGCAGATGCTATTGGTGGTAGTGCTGGATCTATTCACGATGCTATTTATGAGAATCGATCTAGACGAACACATATGGGATATCATTTTGAATTAGCAAAATAAAGGGACTGCGAAAAAAACATTACTCGCGGAAATATCATGGACTTTTATAGAGAGAAGATGATAATTCGGCCATTTTTGGTCTACTTATCATTTTTGTTTTTGAACGTATGAAAGGAGAATTATATGTTAGAAAACAAATTCCAGGCAAAGCTTATCAAAAAGCTTAAAGAGATATTTCCAGGATGCATTGTTATGAAGAGCGATTCAAGCTACATACAAGGTATCCCAGATTTACTTATTTTGTTTGGCAGTAAGTGGGCGTCGCTAGAGTGCAAGAAAAGTGCGAATGCTAGTAAACGACCAAATCAAGAATACTATGTAAATCGTATGAACGAGATGTCGTTTTCAAGATTTATCTGTCCTGAGAATATGAAGGAGGTATTAGATGATCTTTACAAAACATTCAAAGCTTGAGGGATTACATGCAGCGTTTGGACCAAGTCAATCCGCATGGCTCAGATATGACGACGATAAAGCTATCGATGTTTTTCAAAACAAAAAAGCTGCAGAAATGGGAACCATACTTCATGATTGGGCAAAGCGTACGATTGATTTAGGCATTAAGCAACCTCGTTCCAAGAAAACCATTTACGCATATGTTAACGATGCAATTGGTTTTAAGATGGACACTGAGGTTGTTTTATATTATTCAGATTATTTCTTTGGTACTGCAGATGCTATTTCATTTAGAAATGGAAAATTAAGAATACATGATCTGAAGACCGGAAAGTCTGGACACATGGAACAGCTTGAGATTTATGCTGCTTTATTTTGTTTAGAATACAAGATTCGTCCAGGTGATATTGAGATGGAGTTGAGAATGTATAAGAACGACGAAGTTATTGTACACACACCAACTGCTGAAGATATTGTTCCGATTATGGATAAAATTGTACATCTCAATAAGATAATTGAACGTGCTGATGGAAAGGAGAAATAACACTATGAACTCAGTGGTAGAAGATATTGATTCATATTTAGGTTGTGGATCAATGACTAAAGAAGAATACCTAGAACATTATGGTATGCCACGTCGTAGTGGTAGATATCCTTGGGGATCTGGAGAAGATCCTTATCAGCATAGTGGAAGAGATTTTCTTGGTAGAGTTGAAGAGCTTAAACAGAAAGGCTGGACGGAAACTCCAGAGAACATTAAGAAAGAATTCGGCCTAACCACGACTCAGTATCGAATTGAGAAGTCTTTAGCAAAAGATGAAAGAAGGGCACTTCAGGTATACACTGCTAAGCGTCTTAAAGAGAAAGAAGGTCTTAGTACGTCTGAGATTGGACGTAAGTTAGGACTTAATGAATCTACAGTTCGTTCGTTGCTTAATGCAGAATCCGAATCACGAATGAATAAATCCAGAGAGACAGCAGAGTTTCTTAAGAAAAAGCTTGAAGAAAGCGAACATGGAATGCTCGACGTTGGTACTGGAGTAGACCGAGAACTTAATATTTCAAAAGAGAAGCTTGATCAAGCGCTTTATATGCTACAAAGAGAAGGCTACCAAGTATATGGCGGAAGATTTTCGCAGGTTACTAATCCAGGTCAAATGACTACTCAAAAAGTTCTATGTATTCCTGGTAAGGAGCATAAAGATATCTATGAGTTGGATAAGATAGCAACCGTAAAAGATTATATTTCAAGAGACGGTGGAGACACCTATGAAAAGAAATTTCATTATCCAGAAAGTATGGATTCTAAGAGATTGATGATCCGTTACAAAGAAGATGGCGGCATTCAAAAGGATGGCGTTATGGAACTTCGTCCTGGTGTTGCTGATTTATCTCTTGGCGAATCTCGATATTCTCAGGTTCGTATCATGGTCGATGGCAAGAAATACATAAAAGGTATGGCAGTATATGGTGATCCAAAAGATTTTCCGCCAGGTGTTGATGTTATATTTAACACCAATAAGTCTAAGTCGGTAGCCAAGTTAGACGTACTTAAAGATATTAAGTCCGATCCAGATAATCCGTTTGGTTCACTTATTAAAGATGCAGATCAAGGCGGACAATATTGGTATACCGATAAGTCTGGTAAAAAGAGACTTGGTCTTATCAATAAGCGTTCTGATGAAGGAGATTGGACTGAATGGAAAGATGCATTACCATCACAGTTCTTATCTAAGCAATCATTAGATATGGCTAAAAAACAATTAGGTATTGCTAAAGCTAATAAGCAAGCTGAATATGATGAGATTATGGCTTTGGAAAATCCAACAGTCAAGAAATATTATCTTAATAAGTTTGCTCAAAGCTGTGACTCTGCAGCTGTACATATGCAAGCAGCAGCATTACCTAGTCAGAAGTATCATGTTATTTTACCAGTTACATCTATGAGTGAGAAAGAAGTATTTGCTCCTGGCTATAAAGATGGGCAGAAGCTTGCGCTTGTTCGTTATCCTCATGGCGGAACATTCGAGATTCCTATTGTTACAGTTAACAATAAAAACAAAGAAGCGCTTAGAATGATAGGCAAGTCTTCTATCGATGCCATTGGTATTAACAGTAAAGTAGCTGAACGTTTGTCTGGTGCTGACTTCGATGGTGACACTGTTATGTGTATTCCAACACATGATAAAGCGGGTAAGGTTAAGATTACATCTACCAAACAGCTTAAAGGTCTTGAAGGATTTGATTCTAAATCATATCAGTATGACAAGATTAAAACAGATCCTGATGGTACAAAACATTATTATCGTAATGGTTGTGAGTTCCGTATCATGAAGAAGACCGATACTGAGATGGGTAAGATCTCTAATCTTATCACGGACATGACATTGCTGGGCGCAAAAGAAGATGAATTAGCTAGGGCAGTTCGACACTCCATGGTTGTTATCGATGCTGAAAAACATAAGCTCGATTACAAGGCGAGTGAAAGAGAAAACAATATTGCTGAATTAAAGAGAGCGTATCAGGGTCGTACTAATGCAGGTGCCTCCACCATTGTTTCTCGTGCTAAAGGGGAGTACGATGTGGTTAAGCGACAGGGTACCCCTAAGATAAATCTTAAAGGCAAGGAATGGTATGATCCTTCTCGTCCAGAAGGGTCCCTGGTATATAAAGAGGCAGATAATGCCACTTATACTGTGAAGAAGACTGACAAACGTACTGGCGAAGTTACAGAAGTAACTAAGACACGTATGCAGAAGAGTACTAAGATGGCCGAGACAGATGACGCTAATACCCTAGTATCTCAGTATCGTCATCCTATGGAACTTGTATATGCTGACTATGCTAATAGTATGAAAAAGTTAGCTAATCAAGCGAGAGTATCTATGTCCTCTACTGGTAAGATAGCTTATGACAGAGGCGCTAAGGTTAAGTATCAAACAGAAGTTAATAGTCTTATGGATAAGCTTAAGACTGCAGAATTAAACACTGTTAGAGAACGTACAGCTAATCGTATGGCTGCTGCTACAGTCAATGCTAAGAAAGAAGCTAATCCTGACATGAAAACTAAAGATGTTAAGAAAGCGGGACAACAAGCTTTAACTAAGTATAGACAAGAAGTTGGATCTGTATCTAGAAAGGATAGAAACATAGTCATCACTGACAATGAATGGAAAGCTATACAAGCTGGAGCTGTTAGTGAAACAGTTCTTAAACGAATCCTAAACAATTCAGATGCTGATTCACTTAGACAGAAAGCTATGCCTAAACAATCCAAAGCAATTACTAATGCGACTGCTAATAGAATCAAAGCTATGTCTGCTTCTTACACCATTGCACAGATAGCAGATAAACTTGGTGTATCTACATCAACAGTATCTAAGTATTTGAAAGGAGTGAATTAAGTATGACAAATGATTGTAGATTAACAACATTCGATAATCCTTTTGATCCATTCGATCAATTCACTTCTTGGTTGTTGTTTGACAAAGCAAAAGGTTACAACACATGTGAACTTCTCGGTCGAATTACAAACTTTGAAGATGATATGACAGAAAAAGAGATTGAAGAAGAACATGAAAGAGCAATTGATAAAGTAATTGACAATGATTTCTTAAATATTTATAAAAGATTTTATAGAAATCAAAAACAAAAAGAAAATACAGAGTCGGAGACGGCGTAAGAGACCAAAAAGCATAAGGGGGGGGTCGCGAAAATCACACCCTGTCTCTTATACACATCTGACGCTG
>ENA-OZFZ01000272-OZFZ01000272.1-human-gut-metagenome-genome-assembly--contig:-NODE-272-length-27929-cov-27.692258_pt1 | contig 27929 bp, 27 predicted proteins | sample MGYA00244621_ERZ653640 | MGnify/ENA primary metagenome ERZ653640 (study PRJEB26926, sample SAMN06165019) | human gut metagenome | biome: ENVO:00009003; feature: ENVO:2100002; material: ENVO:00002003... | reverse complement strand
CTTGAATTATAACAAAAAAATGCTACCAAATCAAGCTAATCTATTGATTTTACTACATTTTCTCTAATTTTTTCTCATTGTATTTAATCGGTTGTTAAAGAGCACAACCGCAGTAGAATTCGGTCTATAGTTAAATTTTAACCGTAGAAAGTAGAGATTTACATTAATTTTTTATCTGAACTACTTTACAACTTTGTGATGTAGTTCAAATGGTGTTATCGCCATAGTAAAACAATTTATCGATACCATTCAATACACTTTACAGACATCAATTAACTTGCAAATGAAATTGTGATTTTTATACAAGATTTAACAAAATCTTAAAAAATTATGATTAAGTTCAATATGTAAGTGTAACATTTAACATTTTCTTAGCTATAATCAGATAGTAAGGTTTAGTTAGATAAGGAAGAATTTTAATCTAGGCTGAGTTGTAGCAATACATTGAGCTTATCTGATATTATTAATAAATTGGATCAGCAAAATATGTTTATCTACAAAAATTAGTTTCAAAAAACATTAAAGTTTTTCTTTATTTTGCTGATACTAGGTTATTGTAAGTAGAAGTTTGAAAATAAGTGACAGCTATGAATATATTACATTCTTTAGGCGTAAAAGCTAAACTTGCAGCAGCATTTGCCTCTGTGATTTTTCTTTCACTTGTAATTGCAATCATTTCAATTACAAGTATCACCAATTCTCGTTCTGTAGCTAACTTCGCAAAAGAAGTTATTGAACAGCATTACAGTAAGATTGTTCAGATCTCAAGAAATGTTAATACATTCCGTGATGATATGACCATGTTTACAAATAATGTTGCTACATACAATAAAGAGAGTGCAGCAAAAGCTGATGCTGACATCGAGAAGTTACTTGCATCAATGTCTAATATTAAGTTATTAGATCCTACTGATGCAGCTGACTTTGAGAAACTGAAAGGCTACATCAACTCAGCTATCGATGTTTACAAAAACAAGATGGAACGCATGGTTGATAGAGGTTATTCTGTTGACGTAAGAAATACTTACAATAACGAATTGTTCCCTGTTTTAAATGACTCTATCGCTGAAATTAACCGCTTAGTTGGTTTGTACCTAGATAGAGTTGACAACAACGTCACCTCAATGACTGATGTAACCCCTATCATCATTATTCTTGTAACCACTTTAATTGCTGTAATTTTCTCAGCTGTTATCGCCTACAAACTGCCTAAAGCTTTCATCGGTGTTCTACACTATGCTGTGTCACATGCTTCCGTGATGTCTCGTGGTGACTTAACACAGACTGTTGAGAACAGAGGTCGTACAGATGAATTTGGTAAGTTATTAGACGCATTGGAAAAGATGCGTTTAGACTGGCAGAACAACGTTAAGGCAATTAAGTCTGCAACAGATAATGTTATCCAGACGTTCAACAAAATTGATGCGGTTACTTCTGATATGAATGATATTGCTCATGAGGCTCAGAATCGTTCAATTACCGTTGCAGCAGCTGCTGACGAAATGGTTTCCACTACATCTGACATTGCTAAAAACTGCGAATCTGCAGCTGCAAATTCAAGTCAGTCAAATGATACTACTCAGCAGGGTGTTCACAAGGTTCAGCTTACAATCGAAGGAATTCAGAACCAGGTTGTTAAATCAAAACAGGATGCTGAATATGTACAGTCATTAGTTGATCAGGCCCAGAAGATTGGCACTATTGTTCAGACAATTGATGACATTGCTTCTCAGACCAATCTGCTTGCTCTTAATGCCGCCATTGAAGCTGCCCGTGCCGGTGAGTACGGTAAAGGATTCGCTGTTGTTGCAGATGAAGTTCGTGCCCTTGCATCAAGAACTTCAACATCAACTCAGGAAATTACCAAGATGGTTACTCAGATTCAGTCAAATGCTAATACAGCAAATGAGTCAATGCAGTCATCAGTTAAGAACATGGATAACTTAGCTGTTGAGACCAGCACTATCGAAGAGCTTCTGAACAACATTACTGAGCAGGTAAGCTCTGTAAACGCACAGATCACACAGATTGCAACTGCAGCCGAACAGCAGACTACAGCTACATCTGAAATTTCTGGCAATATGCAGGATATTACACACTCTTCACAGTCTCTATCAAAAAACTGTTCTGATGCAAAAGGCGAAGTTAAGCGTTCTATTTCCCTGTTACAGGATCTGGAGGAGAGTTTAAACAGGATCAAGATTTAAATTTTTGTTACCAATTCAGCTGACAGGCAACCATTAAGCGTTGCCTGTTTTTTTTGTTTTGTTGAATTACAGAAAATGAGGACTGACTTTTATTAACATGATTTCAGTAATTGTCTCTATAAGACAGAGATGATGGTAACGTGAGTATTATTATGTTACTTTTACAAATTTAAATGCCTTAAATTTAAACACTAATTTACAAACTGTGAATGGTCTCGTAGATATCTTCTGCCATCTGCGCTGATATTCCAGGCACTTTTTTTAACTCCTCCACACTGGCATTCATAACTTCTCTGATACCGCCCAAATGCTTTAACAGAGCCTGACGTCTTTTTGGACCTATGCCCTGAATATTCTCAAGTACACTGTGCGTTCTTGCCTTCTGTCTTCTGTTTCTGTGCCCTGTTATAGCAAATCTGTGTGACTCATCACGAATATGCAGTACCAGCTGCAGAGCAGGATCATCTAAAGTTAAATGATACTCTTCTCTTGTATAACCACGTATAAGCGTTTCCAGACCTTCTTTTCTACCCTCACCTTTGGCTACAGCTACGATTAAAGGAGGAGTTACTTTAAACTTTGAAAAAATATCAGATATAACATCTTCAGCCTGTTTTAACTGACCTTTACCACCATCAATAAAGATAAGCTCGGGTATAATACCTTCACAAGGATCTTTAAAACGACGTGTTAGAACTTGATGCATCGCTGCAAAGTCATCTCCTGGAGTAATACCTTCAATATTAAAGCGTCTGTAGTTGGCACTGTCAGGGCCTTCACGATTAAAAGATACACAAGATGCTACAGTAAGCTCACCTTGTGTATGAGAGATATCATAGCACTCCATATGATTTACATTAAAGATATGTAATAACTGCTCTAAAGACTCAATTCTCTTTTTAGCTGTGGTCTTATCAGATAATTTAGCCTGTAAAGATGCTTTAGCATTCTCTTTAGCTAATTTTAAGTATTTTGCTCTCTCTGCTCTAACTGAGGTTAAAAAGTGGATTTCTTTTGAGCAATGCTTTTTTACAGCTTCAGTAATAACCTCAGGCTCTTCAATCTTATCGTCTAAGATAATTTCCTTTGGATACATTGAAGCTCTGCTCTCAGATAGATAAAACTGTGTTACAAAAGCAGTAAGAGGATCATCCCCATCAATTTCTGACAATTTTGAAAAATATGAACGAGTACCGATGATCCTGCCTTTTCTGATAAAGAGCACATGAGAGCAGCAAAGCTCTTGAGCACATTCATGGGCAATTACATCCATGTCAAACATTAAATCGCCTGATACTGCCTGAGATTCCTGAACACGTCTTAGAGCTAACAGTTGATCTCTTAATTTGGCTGCCTCTTCAAATTCAAGTTTTTCTGAGGCTTCTTCCATTCTTTTAGTCAAATCATTTAGAACATCCTGATTTTGACCTTTTAAGAACATCCTGATGTAATTTACCTGGTCCATGTAGTTCTTATAGGCACTTTCACTCATGGGAACACATGGCGCCAGACACTTACCAATTTGGGCCATAAGACAAGGTCTTGAGCGGTGAGCATAAACGGTATCAGCACATTGTCTTATTGGAAAGAGCTTTTGTAAAAGCTTTAAACTCTCTTTTGCTGCACTGACATCAGGATATGGACCAAAGTACTCACAATCAATCTTTTTAGCACCACGGTAATAAAAGAGTCTTGGATGCTTTGATTTTGAGAGGACTAAGTATGGGTAGGACTTATCATCACGTAAAAGGATGTTGTAGTGAGGTTGATACTTCTTTATTAGATTGTTCTCTAAGATTAGAGCTTCAGCCTCAGAGAAAGTAACAGTAAATTCAATATGATGGATATGATGAATTAGTGCATTTGTTTTAAAGTTAACTTCTTTTAGAAAGTACGATGACAAACGCTTTTTAAGATCTTTTGCTTTACCTACATAGATAACTGTTTCATCATCTGAATACATTCTGTAAGAGCCAGGACGATTAGGAACTGTCTTTAAGAAACTTTTATAATCAAATTTAATATCAGGCATGATTTGTATCAGAATTCACAACGACATGAATATAATTGTTTGCCGTTAAGCAAATTTTAAAAGTAATACTAATAACGATCGTCCATTACAAGTCGCTAGCTAACAAAGCTAAATAACTAATTGATATTGCGAAAATGCTCTTACTTTTGAAGTATGGCTCAACGCCTTTTTCAAATAGGGTTGCAATAGTATCTAAGGTAAGAGATTTACAAAAACGACGTGGACGTGAGATGAATATTTGTTCTTCGTTATCGAGGAGATTATATATTGTTTCTGTTTTATCTATATATATCTGATCTTTAATATAAAACTTTGCAAAAGAATCGTTATTTCCAATCTTTTTCATCAAGATCATCCTCGGAGTGTTTTTAATTTTTCTCTGTCAAACTTCAATGCGAAAGATGCACGGTAAGTCATAGCGTACTATCTTAATAAAAATCACTGTCTAGCTTAACAAAAAACAATTTTAGAATACCTTGTAAAACAACATGGCTATTGTAAAGAAGCCTTTACTGCGAGAAAAAATTAACTCTTTTCTGTATAAAACTGATTATTGTAAACACTATATTCACATCTATTATACAGTTAACAGCTCTATATTACTCTTATCTAAAGTTTATTCTCAATCCCCTCAAGATTCAGATTAAACCTGTCATAGTACTTAGGAAGTTTTGGCAAGGAAGCGTCGATCTTCATGATAATCTGAGGCATGAAAGATCTAGCTCCGGTGGTAGGATTATACATCTCTAAGATTTTGTAAAGATCTGGATACAGTAGAGGCTCACCTGATATAGTAATATCCCCACTCTTATCAAAGGTCTCCACATAGTTTGCCCCTAAAGATTGTATAAATGAAGAGTCAAATCTCTGTCTGTCATCTTTTTGAGACTTATAGTATGAAAGAGTGTTCTCATTTTTGGCTTCAAGATATTTAGTAGCCTCAGGAGCACCTTCATTGAAGGTAACTTCTCCTAAATAAATACCTCTACAGATCATTAAAGCCTGATTGAAAAGTTTTTTGGTATCAACATACTTTGTGTAGGTAAAGTAACGCAGGAGTGAGTTTACAGAGGTTACTGAACGATTCTTTAAATCATAAAGAATAGAGAAAGCAGTAGTCTCATCGGTTGCTACACCTTCACCATTCATCAACATCAGAGAATAAAGAATAGCTCCTGTAGAGTCACCACAGTCATAGGCCTGTTTAAAGATGTCAGCTACAGCTTTGATAATTTTTTTGTTATTTCTATCCTGAGATAAAGCGAGTACTCCTACAGCTGTAAGAGCTGGTCCATAATTCTTTTTAGCAGCATTCTTCATGTGCCTCAGACCTTCATCATACAGATTAGAACTGCGTCTAAAATCAATTAAACCTAATGAGTAGTTAGCAACAGGATCACCCTGTTTAGCAGCATCATTGTAAAGCTCAAGCCCCTTTTCATAATCTCTTTTAACACCGTAGCCATGCCAGTAGAGACCTGCTAATCTGCTTTTAGCTGCAAGAATACCTAGATTTCTGGCCTTTCCCCAAGACTTAGCTGCACTTACAGGAGAGACATCATTTTCTTCACCTAAAAAGTCTATGTCACCTCTATATAAAAGAGCATCTTTTGACCCATGATTTGAAGCCTCATTGACCATACGGATATAGTCTTGAGTATTCATGCAAAGTTCAATGCCGTACTCACACATCTTTAATAAAGGATCATGTGTCTTTAAGTAATCCTCTGAATAATCTTTTAAAGCTTGATTAAAATAGTAAATGGCAGAGCCAGCCCCCTGAGCATTGCCATAGCCTAACAATGCTAAGTAGCCCATCAGCTCATACTCGCCATGAGTATCATCAGATTTAGCACATTCACGGGCATAATCAAGTGCTTTTGAAAAGTTACCTGATTTAGCGCTGATCCAGGCTAAATATGGATAAGCCTCTGAGGCGCCATTTTGACCTGCCTGCATAAAATAGGTTTGAGCTTTATGGAAGTTACCTTCCTGCATGGATTTTACGCCTGCGACTATATAAGACTCTTTATTAGCATTAGCGTACTGAATGTAACCTGAGATAATAAGATATAAGCCCAAAACAAACATCAGAACTAAAGCACTTCCAATTAGAGGTGTTTTATGTTCTGATACATAAGTTTTGCCTCTTTTTACAAGGCTTATTTTTGGTCTTTTAGCTTTTTTCTTCATCTTATCTTAATCTTTAGTAACGTTGAAACCTTGTACTGTCCAAGAGTTAATATTCTACCTTTTTACTTTACCAAATTTAGGTCGATGTATTATTTATTTTACCCTTACACTAAACTAAAAGTATAAAGAGTGCAGATAAACAAATTTAACTAATTTAATCTACTCATCTAGTAGGCACCACTGTCAGCACCTACATCTGGCGCATCCACCTCAAGATCTTTGTTAATAAGAGCATTGTCTCTGTCTAAAGTAATTAAAGCGTTTCTTGAGGTGACAGATTCATCGGCTAATGGATTGTCATCCTTAGTATTTAAGGTTAAAGCATTAAAAGGGACAATAGTGATGTCATCTTCTTTAATTCCCGCATCAAGATAGGCCTTTTTAATAGCTTCACCTCTATCTTTTGCTAATGAAATGTTATCAGCATTCTTTTCCATATCGTAAGCATAAGCTCTTATGGTTACCTTATTGATTGATTTATCGAGTTTTATATACTCTAACTGCTCATTTAAAACCTGCTTTGATTTTGCTGTTAACTCATGAGATCTTACTTTAAAGACTAAAGGAGTCATCTTTACATCATTAAAGTTAACTCTGATTAGATTTTCCTGGCAAGCTAAATACTTATGATAAGCGGATTTAAAACCTAAAGGGCTGATAGCTGGAATTATGTTCTGTCCTGCAGCTAACTTAGTATCTGTATATGGCATTAAGATCTGATTACCATGAGACAGTTCAGACAGGATCTTCCAGGATAAAGTTGGACCTACATATGGGTTAAAGCCAGGATAAATTTGAATTCTACCTAAACGTCTTTCAGAGCTTGCTGTATGCCATTCTGGCTTTGTAGCTATAAATCTCATGAAACTTGACTGACCAATACCTAATCTTGGATGAATGGTCATATTAGAGCGTAAAGTACGACCTGAATATGTCATAAAATTGGCAAAACCATATTCAGGGATGTCAAAGATAAGTGAACAGCTTAATCTGTCACCGTTATTTGACCACAATTTCTTAGATGACGGATCAATAGATGCCTGATATCTTATCTGAGCAAAAGCTGACATTGAGACAACCGCTACAGCCATTGCCATTATCATTTTTAAAACTGCAAGTTTCTTCATATACATATCTCTAAGCATCTTTTACATCTATTGAAATCTAAAATTCTGTAAAAAATATGGTTCAGTACAGAAAATGTTAGACAAACTAAAAATCACAAAACAAATGTAAAGCAAATTAGTTGCACATTACTGATTTGCAATTCATTGTGTAAACAGTAGTGAACGTTTTATGAACGTTGCTCTAAGTGGTAATATTTGCCTATAAATCAAATTATTGCCAAAATTCTATAAATACAAAGCTTTATATATTTTATGCAATTATAATGCCTAATGTTTACCTATATTCATATAGTGAAATCATTTGACAACATTGTCAAAACAAAGGGTTCATTCTAGTTTTATTCAAGCAAATATCAAAAATCATGGCATAATGTAAATAAACATAATGTTGATTTATTACTTAATAAAGAAGGAAGTATTATCCTCTTTATAAAGTGTAAAAAGATATTCTCAAAACAACTTAAACACATTTCTATCTATTTAATTGTAATATGAAAAGATTAGCTATATTTGCCTTTTACAATGGAAAAGGTCTTATAAATGATTATGTTGTGACATACCTAGAATATCTAAAAGAAGTAAGTGACAGCATAATCTTTGTAGCTGATAACGAACCTAATGTTAAAGAGCTCAGCAAGATCTACCCTTTAGTTTCTCATATAGAATCATATCATCATGGAGAATATGACTTTGGTTCATATAAGATAGGATTTAATTATGCTAAAGAGCATTATCTATTAGATGATGTTGATGAAATTATCTTATGCAACGACAGTTGCTTCTGTGTAGATTCATTAAAACCTGCCTTCGATAAGATGGATACAAAATCATGTGACTTTTGGTCAATGACTGCAAGTAATGAGTATGAACTACATCTGCAGAGTTTCTTTTTAGTAGTTAAAAAGAATTTATTTAGTTCAGAATTATTTAGTAACTATTTAAATAACGTAAAACACTTAGATAACTTTTTGGAAATCGTTAAAACTTATGAAATTCCATTGAAAAAAACTTTTGAGCAGAAAGGTTACAAAGGAAATTCTTTTATAAAAGCCCCAGAAAAGTTTAATCCGACTTTTTTCCCTATTAAGTGCATGAAAGCTAAGATGCCTCTTGTTAAGAGAAAGATCTTTACTGAAAGCCATGCTTGCAAAGAATCATTACTAGAGGTCATCCTCTATCTAAAAATAAAACATAATGCTAAATACAAAAATATTTTGAATTACTTTAACGTAAATAGTCTTATACCTACATGGTTCAAGTTCTTCAAACCAAAATTCTTTGCTTTTCTATTTAGAATTGAAATAAGTTCCAAAGGTTTAGTAAAAATTAGAATTCTTAACATCCCTTTTATCATCTTTAAAAGAAAAAATAAGAATCAATAAATTGCATCACACAGAAACCATAACTCCAATTAAGGAGACAACATCTGATATCTATGCTCTATTATTAAGTTGCTTAAAGAATGGATAAGCAAATACAGGCATAAACACAGCAGTAATAACAGATGACTCAGAAATACCGTAGAGAATAACCACAAAAAAGATCAAGACAAACTTATATTCAAAATTTCTCACTGCTCTAGCGATTGTCATGAATAGCATTCCCAAGAAAAATATTGAAGCTAAAATACCATTATAAAGTGGGAGATAGAAGTATGTGCAATCGACCCACAGCCTCCAATCAGCCTTATTAGGAAATTTAATAAAATCAGCATAGATCTCATTAAATTTACCAAATAGGCTTACCCCGTAAACATTAAATGCCTTATTTCCAAGCTCAAATCTAGCCGAAATTTCACCAGGAAAATTTTTCAATATATCTCTAAAAGAAAATGTAAATGCAACATAGTATATAAGGATGACAAATACAACGAACAATGACAACAAAAAAACTAATAGAACCTTGTTATATCTATTTGAAATTTTGAAATTTATTAAGTAATTGCCACATATACTGCAAAAAGCTAAAACTACAATTACAACCGTTGAAGTGATCGAATTAGGAACTTTATAACAAAAATAAGATAAGGCTAGAAAAACAAAGAGATAAATAAAATTTACTATATCTTTATACAAAGACAAATATATGGTAATAAGAAATGCACATAAACCTAGTCCATTAGGATGGCTAAATCCCAAAGTATATCTAATTTCTTTAGCTCGATAGAAAGTAATAGCACTTTTTAACAAACCAAATTCATAAGATAAAATAGTAATAATTACAAATATAAAAATTGCAAATAATACAGATTTATAAAAACAATTTTTATCTAAAAATCTACATAAGAATAAAGGTATAAAAAAAAGATCAAAAGCAAACGTCGTATTTGCATATTTTTTTAAACTAAAAGAAAAAATAATAAAGACAATGCAACTACAAAATAAAAAATAATCTCTAGACTTTTTATACCAGTTGAAAAAGAAAAAGCCTACAAATAATACAAACAAAAGATCTGAAAATTTCTTTTGAAATGAGAACAAGGTCTGATAGGTATATATGTAAGGTGTCAAGTCAAAAAATCTAAACAACATCCACAGACCAATCAGTACGTAAATTGAGCTCTGAATAATTCTTACAAAAAGATCTCTTTTTATGATTTGTAAACAGTTCATTTTGATGAAGTTATTACACTGTAGGCAATGTCAGCTATAAAAATAGCTGACTATATATTGAATTGAAGTTGACAATCAAATAATTAAGCTTTGTATTTATTCAAATACCACTCAACAGTCTTAATGATACCTGTATCAAAGGTTTCATCCGCTTTCCAACCTAACTCTGTTGTTAGCTTGGTTGCATCAATTGCATAACGCAAGTCGTGACCTGCTCTGTCCTGAACAAAGGTAATTAAGTCAGCATACTTGCCTCCATCTTTTCTAGGACATTCTTTATCTAAGATTGAACAGATGGTGTTAACAATAGTGATGTTATTTCGCTCGTTGTGACCACCAATGTTATAGGTCTCACCTGATACACCTTTGTGGAAGATTAAATCAACTGCTTTACAGTGGTCTAATACATATAACCAGTCACGAACATTTAAACCTTTACCGTAGATTGGCAGTGGTTTTAATGCCAGAGCATTTTCAATGATATGAGGAATTAACTTCTCATGGTTCTGTTTAGGACCATAGTTGTTTGAACAGTTAGATGTAGTTACATTCATACCATAGGTATGGTGATATGCTCTTACGATTAAATCAGAGCTTGCCTTAGATGATGAGTAAGGGCTGTTAGGAGCATATGGAGTGGTTTCTGTAAAGTAACCTGTTTCACCTAAAGTACCATATACTTCATCAGTTGAGATATGGTGGAATCTAGCATCCTCGTAACCAGGCTTTACCTTAAATGGAGCATCCATCCAGTGACGTCTTGCAGTTTCAATTAAAGTAAAGGTACCCATGATGTTGGTTTCCATAAAGATTTTTGGACCTTTAATAGAATTATCAACATGGCTTTCTGCAGCAAAGTGAATTACACCACGGATATCATATTTGATGAATAAATCTTCGATTAACTTATCATCACAGATGTCACCTTTTATAAAAGTATAGTTAGAGTCGTTCTCACACTCTTTTACATTGTTTAAGTCACCTGCGTAAGTTAACTTATCTAAGTTAATAATGTGGTACTCAGGATATTTCTTACAGAAATATGGTACAAAGTTAGAACCAATAAAACCTGCACCACCGGTTACTAGAATTGATTTTGTCATGATATGTATATCCGATTAAACCTACTTTTTTAATTGAAACTTGTCTGTTGTTATTTTTGCATTATAAAGAAAAGTCAGGTACATCCTTTAGAGAATGTGTAATTCTGTCTTTTTCAGAGGTTAATACTTTGTCAGTAGGGATTTTCCAGTCAATGTTAAACTCTGGTGCATCATATCTCATTCCCCACTCAGACTCTTTGTTATAGAAGTTATCTACTTTATAAGCAAAGATAGCTGTTTCTGAAAGAACACTAAAGCCATGTAAGCAACCGTGTGGCATGAATAACTGTCTGTGATTCTCATCAGAGAGTTCTACTGCTACATGCTGACCGAAGGTAGGAGAATTCTTTCTGATATCTACGACTACATCCAGAACTTTACCAACTAAAGCACGTACTAGTTTTGCCTGACAGTACTCGCCTCTTTGGCAGTGTAAACCACGGATTACACCATAGCTTGATTTTGACTGGTTGTCCTGTACGAAGTCACAATCAATACCGTTTGCTTTAAACTCTTTTTCATTGTAGCTTTCAAAGAAATATCCACGAGGATCATTGAATACTCGTGGCTCTACAATAATGACACCTTCAATTGGAGTCTTAATAAAGTTCATGTTTTTCCTCTAAAACTTTAACTAAATAATCTCTATAGTTACCTTTCTTTAATTCATCAATTAAAGATTGCATCTGTGCATCGTTAATAAATCCCTGCTTATAGGCAATCTCTTCAATACATGCAATCTTTAACCCCTGTCTCTTCTCTACAATCTGTACAAAAGAGCCTGAATCCATGAGTGAATCTGGAGTACCAGCATCAAGCCAAGCGTTACCGCGGCTCATTGGTACTACTGATAATCTACCTTCTTTTAGGTAGATGTTATTAAGGTCTGTAATTTCATATTCACCACGAGCAGATGGTTTTAAGGTCTTAGCTTTCTCTATTACATCTGATGGATAGAAATATAAACCTACGGATGCGTAGTTCGATTTTGGATGAGCAGGTTTCTCTTCAATTGAGACTGCTTTTCTGTTCTCATCAAATTCAACTACACCAAATCTTTCAGGGTCGGTTACGTGGTAAGCAAAGATAGTAGCATTTGTACCACTGTTCTTCTTTACCTGGTCATTAAACTCACCGAACTGGCTTCCCATGTAGAAGATGTTATCACCTAAGATTAGACATACATCTTCTTTTGAATCTCCAATAAAGTCAGCTCCTAAGATAAAAGCTTGTGCAATACCATTAGGCTCTTCCTGTACTTTATACTGTAGATTTAAACCAAACTTAGAACCGTCACCAAATAACTTTTCAATATTTGGTAAGTCTCTTGGGGTTGAGATTACTAATATATCCTTGATACCAAACAGCATCAGTGTTGATAAAGGATAGTAAATCATAGGCTTATCATAAACAGGTAAAAGCTGTTTAGATGTTGTCTTGGTTAGTGGATATAGACGTGTGCCACTTCCACCTGCTAATAATATACCTTTCATATAAATCGCCCTTGTTTGTATTTGTCAATATTATATACGAACAATACATACTACTAAAATAAATCTTATTTGCATGTGAGGTAAGACTTTAATTTTTGAAGTCTTCGCCTTATTTTTTCTTATCCAAATTTTTAAGTTTCATTGCAAATACAGGAATTTTTAATACTTTAATAAGTAATTTATTTTTTTTAGTGATTCTGATTGTCAAAATTGATGACATTACAATTTTTCTTACATTTAACAATAAATATATTAACTGAGAAACAAAAACGTTTGTCGTGCAATCGACAATTTTATACCCTTGACTTATAACTGCATACCCACAAAATCTTTCAAAGATGTGTGCCATTTGACAACCTTCATGTGTAATATCAGGGCTTTCAAAATCATCTTGTGTAAGTTTTAAACTTTTTACAAGTTCTAAAAGTTCAGCTCTGACTATAAACATGGTTCCTGCAACAAATTTATACTTCTTTAGAGGGAGATTATGAGCCTGAATAAACTTGATTGTTTCTCTATAAGCATCATGATCATCACATCTTTTATTAAAAGTAGAAATGTTTGGTCCGTGCATACCAATTGACTTATTTTCTTCAAGTCTACTCAGCACTTTATTAAAAGTTTCTTTGTCTTTAATGAACTTTAATAAAGCATCACGCCATCTAGGGCCAGCAAACCAAGCAAAAGATTCCCTTGTAGGAATATCTCTTTTAGTATGTAATTTGATTACATAGCTATAGTCACTTAAATTCACTTCATTTAACACATGAACGAAAGGGCCTAAATCAAAACCTAGATTTTTGACGACTTCAACTTTTGAATTTGGAAATGTTTTTTTTATGTCATCGATTAAATTTGAATTATTTTCAACAAGAGTAAAAAAGTAATCACAATCTTGATCTGATAGATTTAAAAGGCATCTCTTTAACTCAGGATAAAGAAATTCATAATAAATGTGAGTATGTACTAAAAGACGTTTCACTGAATAACCTATTGAAATTAACAGAACCTGAACATATAAGTTTAAAACAAAGCTATTTTAACTTACTAGCTATTAAGATAAAAGAAAAAGCTGTAAATATGAACTTTATACCACAAGATATAAGGAGCTCACTTTCAAATCTAAATTCAAAATGACCAATATGACCAAAAGTTGCACAAAATTGACTTTCGATAATGATATAATTACAGCAAAATTTCACAAGGTCGGGAAAAGATGGATAAGCAAAGAGAACAACGTAAAGATATTGATGGATTAAAGGGTATTGCTATATTAGGTGTTATCTTTTATCACCTATTTGACCTTTTAAAATCATCTCACTTATCTCAATCTAATATTTTCAACGGTGGTTTTTTAGGAGTTGATGTTTTCTTCGTTGTATCAGGATTTTTAATTGCGAGTTCAATTTATGGCAAACTATCCCTTAATGAATTTTCATTATGGTCATTCTATAAAAGAAGATTTTTTAGAATTGTACCTCCATTGGTAATCATCTGCTTTTTCTCACTAATCCTCGGTTATTTTCTCTTGCTGTCTGATGTTTACCGCGAACTAAACATCGAAGTTGTAAATGCACTTTTAGGAATAGGCAACTTTAGATTTGCTAATGTTGGAGGATATTTCAGTCTAGATTCATCAGACAGACTCTTGCTGCACACATGGTATCTTTCAATTACTATTCAGTTCTACATTTTATTTCCTTTATGTTTGGTTCTCTTGAGTAAGACTGTTGGTACTAAGCGTATTCCATTAGCAACGTTGACTATGTCTGTAGCACTGTTAATTGTATCTTGCATAGTGTCTAAAAATGGTAAAGGATATCTTTTAACACAATGCAGAATCTTTGAACTGTTCTTAGGATCTGTTTTATTCTTCTACAAAGATCAAATATTTTCATTAGTCTTTACAAAATTCAAAGCCTTACCTGCTGTTGGTGAATTAGCTGGAACAATTCTTCTTATTACGTCAATCTTTACTGTTGAATTGTCTGATGGAATATGGACTCCAAAAACTTCAGCTTTAACAATTGTTGCTACTGCATTAGTAATTTTATCTCACAATAAACACTCTATAATTGGATTCAAACCGTTATCCACACTTGGTAAAGGTTCATATTCGCTATATCTATGGCACTGGCCTTTATTTATATTTGCCTTGCGTTGTGATTATTTAAATTCTCCATTAAAACTTATTGTTATTTTCGCAATAATTGCTTTAGTTTCTGCGTTCTCATATAAATTTATTGAAAAGCATAACTTTAAGATCATAACAGTGCTCTTAATGTATGCAGTTTGCTTTGCAAGTTATGTTTATTTTCATTCAGACAGCAGACTAAACTACTTATCAAGTTTTACTGTTGAAGATCTTAAATTTACTCAAATTGCACCAGAATACACACCAAAAGCAATATTTGCTGAACACGACAAGGTTGTGTGGCATTATGGTCTACAAAAAGAAACTCCTCATATATTCTTTGTTGGCGACTCTAACGCAGGTCACTATCAATATTACTTAATGACGCAAAATAAAATACCTGTTTACTTCTTGTCTGTTCCAGCATCATTAGCTTATGGAAAAGAATTTGCTTCTATGCAAACAGAGTATTTTATTAAAGGACAAGATAGAGCTGACTTTTATGAACTTTACAAAAAGACGCTATCTATTCTAACCTCTGGCGATAAAATTATTCTATCAAACAGATGGGATATTATGTTTGACCTTTATGTTGCTGAAAAACAGATCAATAAGACAGATGCAAATTTTGAAAAGTATATTGATGACATTCTTCATGACTTGGATGAACAGATCACATCTCATCCACACCTTCAGTTCTACATTGTAGGACTAGCAATAGTAACAGATAAAGCACATTTAAACTTTTCAAAGCTTGACTTAACAGGTTCTTTCTTATCCAAGATAATCAATGTCAAAGAGTTCTATCAGAGTAAAGATTACGTTGAAAGAAATGAATTAGTTAACAATAGGCTTAAAGCTTATGCAAATTCTCATAGCAATGTAAAATTCATTAACAGAAATGTACCAATAAACCAAGGCAATGGAATTTACTCCATTTTTGAAAATGGTGGTCCTATTTTCTTAGATGCAACACATTACACTAATCGCGGTGGTTGTGTTATAGGAAAATACATCATGGATACAGTGGTAAATGGTAAATAAGTTAGACGTTTCACTGCTGGTACCAATTGAAACAATATAAATCAATATAATTGAATTCTAAAATGAAAAGAATAGCTGTTGTTTACTTTGCTTATATCAATAAAGATAAAAATTGGAAAAGAATAATTTCTGCACAGCTAGCTGATCTGAAAAGATCTGGTATTTTAAGTGAAGCCGATCTATTCATCGAAGTAAGTGATCCTAACAATTTAAATTCTGTTCACTGTTATTTTGATAATCTAAAACTAGATTGCAAAGTTGCGTACCACAGTAAAAATACTTTTGAATACTATGGACTTCACAAAGTTTGGGAACTATCAAAGTTAGATTCTAATTATGATTACGTGGCCTACTTTCACACAAAAGGCATGAGTTATAAAAAGAGATTTTCATTAGGTCTAACTTCTGGAAGAAATCCAAGAGAAATTGTACTAACATACCTAACCTTCAAAAACTATAAAAACACAATTAACGTATTTGATACTAATAAAGGTATAGTTAAAATTGGTGCTTTTCCCAAAAAAGATGATGACAGTTCTGATAAGAGTGGTTGCTTTATTTGGTTTAACTTTTTCTGGCTGCGTTGTGCTTACGCAAGAACTTTAGAAGAACCCATTATTACAGATAATAGGTTCTACTATGAAAACTGGAGTTCTAAAGATGTCGGAGAAAGAGGTGATGCTTACAAGAGACTTTCGTTTTCCTTATATTCAAAATCTAACAAAGGATACACTATTCACGAAGCATCAGATACATTGAAGCACCTAAATAAGTTATACAAATATTTATGGCCTCTTTCAGCATTGTATTTGAGAGCAACTTACAGATAACAGTAAGCAACAGCTCAGATAAACGAAATTTACCATTCAATCAGACTAATGCTTTTTGTGACACTTAAATTTTATCTTTAATCCTAATAAGCAGAGAACAAAGTGTTCATGATAATATGTTAAAGATAAAATTCTTTGCACAAAGGATAACTTTTGATGCTCAACTCCATCATACTTTATGCAATATTTTCTATCTGATTTAAATAGCTTTTTAATAAACTTTGAGCTATGAGAAGTCAGTGATTCAAGGTGCTTTACTGATATATTTGTTATTTTGTAATTTACTCTACCAGCTTGCTGATTTCTTCTAAAAAGGTAATGATCTCCATAGAATACTTTAATTTCTTCAGGTATTACGAAATAATTCCTTTTTAATCCAAAATAAGCAGATCCCCAAAATCCTGTCATTTTATCCATTATTTCGAAATTTACTTCACTATCTTTAGGATATTCATCGAAATCTGACTTTGGAGTGTTTGTTGCACAGTCAATTCCAGCCAAACCTACATTTTTATCAGACTTAGAAAAGAAGTCATCCACAGCCTTAAATAAATTTTTTGGAAGAATTAGATCATCATTTAAAATTCCAAAAATTTTGTATTCTGGATTTGAGAGTTTAATTCCAAGATTCCATGCAGGATTTACAAAGAGATTTTCTTTTTGAGTAAAAACTCTTACCTTGCTAAATTTAGTGTTGAAGCCTTTACCGGAATTATCAATAACAACAACTTCGCCAACAACATCAGACCCTTCGAGTTCACACAGAAGTTTATTCAATACGTCCAAATCTTTTTGCATTGTAGGAATTATAATTGATAGCATTTTACCCTCTTATAACCTCTGTATATATATTTTGACTAACTAAAATCAAAAAATTCTAAAATCTCATTTTTCTTTTGAACTTTAATCTTTTATGGATCTTTCAACGTTTATGAATAGAACAAGATCTGGATTTTCCTCTTTTAGAACATTCAAAATTTCATCAGGAGCTGATGTTTGCCTGTGCATATGGACAACAGTTCTAAAATACTCAATTGCATATGGTGTAAAGTATATGCCATAAGAATCTGTGATCAGCATGATTTTTCTTTGATCTTGAGCTGAACTGTTTACATACTTAGATCCGAACTCTTCAATGGAATTTGGGTCATACTTTAATGAATACTCTCGTTTAGATTTTAAGTTTTGGACTTTAATCTCTGGCTCATTAGCATTTATGATCAGTGCTTCATCCATAATATTCTTTTGAGGATTGCTTATATTTCTTATCAAATCCCCATTTTCATGTTTAGAAAATGAAAAGTTATATTGTGTCTTTTGATAATCTTCCAGTACTCTTTTCATTACATTATCAAAAGCGATATTTGCACCATATCGATTCCAATGGGTATCGTCGGTATAGTAAAGTGCTATATTATCTTTAGGATCTTTATTAGCACGAAGAACATCATAATTATCAATCACATTAATACCTTGTGATTCAAGGTATGGTTTAATTTTATTGAAAAATCTAAACTTACCTGGTTCTCTAATGTATGGATTCATGTACTCAGAATAAATTCCATGCTTATCTGGTCCAATCACCAAGTAAACAGGTGCTGAAGTTGATGATTTTATAGCATTTAATAGAGCTAATTTCTTACTTACCATGTAAGGAGAAAAACTCATATCTTCACAATGCTGAGAGTATACAGAATCTGCTGAATTTCCAACAAACAACCAGCCTTTAATGCCGTGTACTGTAAATTGAGAATTTGTAAAATTAAAATCAGTAAATACAGACTGCATTGGCTTGTATAAATTCTCAGTCACCGGTAACTTGAACAATAGTCTATCGTTATAAAAATTTACTAAGTTCTGAAAGTAAGCCTTATCACCAATTGTTGGAAAATGGTTAATAACTCTGTTTTCGCTTTTAACCACATAATCATTTGGGGTGATTATAAAACCGGCTATTGGGACAATAAACATTGAAGCAATAAGAACCTTTTGTAATATCTTTATCATCGTATTTGCCTCAACTAAAAATTAAAGTAAATGAATGGGTTTTGAGCGCCAAAGAAAAGGACAATTACAGATAAAATCATCAGAAATAAATTAACTGCAAAAGCACCATTGTGAGTTACAGCTTCTTTTGCGTTTGAAGAGTTAAAACTCTTTAATCTAAAGAAAACTAACAGACATCCTATGATAAGAGCTAGGTAATTAAGAATTTCTCCATTACATACGCTTTGATTGTCTGTATTAGATAAAAAGAACATGACAGATAAATAATCAAATGCTTGAGAAATGTTGTCAGCTCTGAAAAGCACCCAACCAATTAGAACGACTAAAAGAGCATATGCATGGGTTAAAAACTTAGGAATTTTGTTTAAAAGATCACCTAAGAAGATTCTCTCTAAAATTAGAAATAAACCATTATATAAGCCCCATAGCACGAAAGTCATATTTGCTCCATGCCATAAACCACACAAGAAAAATACCACAATTAAATTTAAGTAAATTCTGTGAGTAGGAACTCTAGAACCGCCTAATGGGATGTATACATAATCTCTTAACCATGATGATAGAGATATATGCCAACGTCTCCAAAATTCTTTGATTGAACAACTGCTGTATGGAGCCATAAAGTTCTCAGAGAATTTAAAACCAGCCATTGCTGCTAATCCAATAGCCATATCAGAATAAGCAGAGAAATCAAAATAAATTTGAATCATATACGCAATAGCACCAATCCATGCATCCATAGTTGAAAGACTATGAACGTTATAAATAAATGCCATATTAGCTAATGGAGCAACAGAATTAGCAATTAAGATCTTTTTATTTACACCTAAAATAAAACGATATAAACCATAGGTAAATAAATTTGAATCTAATCTTCTAGAACAGAGATCGTCTTTTACCTGCTTATATCTAACAATAGGGCCTGCAATTAAATGAGGAAACATAAAGAAGTATGTTAAAAAGTTTATTACATTACTTCTTCCATTAAGTTCCCCTCTGCTAATATCAATCAGGTAGCTCACAGCATGGAAAGTAAAGAAACTGATACCTAGAGGTAATACCTGTTGCTTAGCATGCAGATTTTCTGCAATTCCCCCATCATGAAGCAAGGATACTAACCAGAAAGAATACTTATAAAATACTAAAGCTGATATATTGATAGTGACGAAGAACACTAATGCAATAACTTTTAGAGTGTCATTTTTTCTTTTAGCTGCTTCTAAAGCATATCCAAAAAAGAAATTTAAAAATCCATATGCTAGTAGGACTTTTAAAGAATGAGTACCACCATCAAAAATATAGAAAAATAAACTAATTAAAATTAATGTTAAATTTCTAATCACGTTCCATTTCTTAGACAAAAAATCTAAGACAAGGAATAATGGTAAAATAAAAAATATAAAAGGAAGACTTGCAAATACCATATTTTATCTTTACTTAATCAAAATTAGTCTTAGTACAGTACGAATGGCGTATTCTACAACAAAACTAAAAAATCACAACTTATCAAAACTTCTAAAAAAGCAATTGCCTTACAAATTTATCAGCACGAAAGTTAATATACACAACTAAAGGATAAAACCAGCTGAATATATGACTAACGATTTGGTTAAAAGTAATCATAATCATCTGATAACATACTCTTTTCATTCTCTAATATCTCTTTTTGCAGTCGAGAAATATCTCTGCTTAATTTGCTTTTAATTTTTGCTTTATTCTTGGCTCTCGTTCTCGAACAAGATGATAAAAACTCAGATCGTTTTTTACTAAAACTGTCAATTGAAACTGTAGCCGGATCTATTTGATATTCTTGGTTATCATCTAATGACATATCAAATGAAGTAATAAGATCAATATCAATATTATCAACTACTGACTGATCTTGTTGGATTAGATTTTTAACCTCTTTATCATCATATTCATTCATGATTTTAAAGACTGAATCGTCATGCTCTAAATAATCTAGACAGATTATAAAACCGTAAACAAATCTAAAAGAGCCTCTATTATAAAGAGATCGCCAAATACAAGATCTTTTATATGCTCCTTGAACAATAAAATTAGAATCAGAGAGCTCTACAAAAAATGACTTTCTAGGATAATTTAAATTTATCTCAAAAGATTGTCCGTATGATAAGGAATCATCATTATAAAGAACTGACTCTTTGCATGATCTATACAATTTTTCAAAAGATGAATGTGTTAGGTCTGAGAAAGTATTACATTCATCAAGAATTGCAAAGTAGTAGTCAAAGGCTTTTAAAATTGATTGATATGCTTGCGATCCCTGTTCAACTACATAGCCTCCGTTAATTTTATAAAAGCCCAGTTCAGATGTATCCAAAAGACCAGATCTAAAAAGAAGTGTTAAATAGCATCCTATCTCATACATTGGAGAAAACTTATTTATTGATGTTTTGCATGCATAGATATCAGCAACTTTAATCAATTTATATATATCATCTTCATTATCTGACTTAACTATAGAGCTAACTGCTTTTTTACAAGATTTTTGAATTAAAAAACGACCAATTTCACTTTGTTTATATAGTAAGAAGGGAAGAGCTTTTACAATAATATTTTCATGATTTTTGCTTCTACTCTTATCGAAATAGATCTTCACAGGTAAATTTGAGTTGCCTGAAAGATAATCATCTAAAGTATTTTCTAAGTCACTTTCATCATAATTAAAATCACTTACACCATTTGATAAAGTAATATCAGAAAACACCTTGCCAACGTCGTGAAGAAGAGCTAAAAAAATTAACAGTATATGAAGATCTTCTACATTTAAATCTTCATATTTAAAATTTGTGTACTTTGATACTTCAATCGCTTTAAGAGCAACCAACAAGCTGTGTCTAAAAAGTCCCCCACAATCACAGTCATGAAGACACTTTGATGCGGGTGCTATAGAAACAACTTTCGCAAATCTGTAAATGAGAGGATCAATAAGATTAATTCTACTATCTGCAGATATAGATGATGTAGTTTTTATAAGTTGCAAAATAACTTTGTTTTCAGACAAAAGCTCACTAACAGTTCTATAAGAAATAACTCTAGAACCATCTTTTCCATGAACTAAGAAGTTATTCAGAAGATTCACTATATAGATATTGCTCTATCTTATAAAATATTGAAGTGTTTTCTTAAAACAAAACAATTCAGTGGGCAAAGACATTAAAAGTCAAAACAAAGAATCATAAAATTTAATCTTATGAAAAATTCAATGTTCCTATTAAGCATATTGCCAGAAAAACAATAGCAATTGATTCGAAAATACATATCATCTTATACTTTTTGATTTTCTTATCTTTTTTATAAAAATTTGCCTTATAGTCAGGATCAAATATTCTTGAAATGCACTCCCTACTATCAGCATACAGTTTTGTATGATGTAACAAATACTCACGTCTAGCAAAATATGGATCTTTTGTTGTTAATTGCGTTCTAGATCCATTTTCAAATTCTCTATGGTTATAAAGAACTTTATCAATTCTATAAGGAAGTAACCCAGCCTCTACAAAAGACATCCACAGATCATAATCCTCGGTCCAACTGTACATGTAAGACTTGTATTTACCAAGTTTGATAAAGTCTGATTTCCTATATAAAGAGCTATTTACAATACAATTACCAAAAATGAAACTCTCTTTATTAAATTTTGGAAGATTCCAATCCTCGTTTACAGCGCCGAACTTTCTAGCTTTACAGTAAACAAAACCTACATTAGGATTTTCATCAAAAACCTTAACAGCTTCTTCAATATATGTAGGTTCAATTGTATCATCGCCATCTAATGGCAAAATGTAGAATCCTTTAGCTACATCAATAGCTTTATTTCTTGAACCTACTACCCCTAGATTTGTCTCATTTTTTAAAACCACAATATTGGAGTACTTGTTTTTTAACTCATTAACAACTTCTGATGAGTTATCTGTCGAGCAATCATCAATAAAAACAATTTCAATGTCTTTATATGTCTGATTTTCAGCAGACATGATTGCATCGGTGATGTACTTTTCCTGATTGTAACAAGGAATAACGATTGAAACTAATTTAGTCATATTTTTTATTATAGATAACTTTAATCAAATTAATTCGAGCTTATAGTTTTAACATCAGATAATTTAAAAATCACTGAATTATTCTTATAAATTTCAAATAATGGTGAAAATTGAATATCTTTGTATAAACTTTTTTCAGGTGAATTTGTTTTACATTTAAGCTGTTCATCAATAGCAGAACTGTTGATTGATTCATAAAGCTCTGTATTACAAAAAACTGAAACAAGAGAGGTACCATCTTTTTTATCTAATAATTTTTCCATGACTAGAAAGCATACATACTTTTCTGTAGACTTAGCATCACTATCCAAATACAAGTACAAAAACATCCCCTTGTACACAGTATTGTCTAACATTTCAACAGTTAAAACTCTGTTATTTTTTGCGGCTTCATACAAAGGTTGTATAAAACCATAATCTTCAGCATTTATTGAAAGAGAAGATAAAGCTGACTTTTTGCTTCTATTTTGATAAAAAACAACTAATAGAATTAGAATAAAAAAAACCAAAGGGGCAGATAAGAAAAATAATACAAATGGGTCATAATTTATCTCTTGAAATTTGCAGTAAAAAATAACACTAGGTTCTAAAGAAGGACTTGAACATTCAGGATCTGGATGATATGGCGATGACATAAAAAATGTTAAGATACCTGATATCAATAATGAAAAACCAAGCAAAATAATAATCAAGAGTAGAGAAGTTATTACATTAACTCTGCTACAAGATTTAATAGAATAACTTGATTTTAAAGGTGAATTTGGCGTTAAAATGTAAAAACACAGAGTAAAAATTGAGACAAACGGTATTAACGGCAATATTACTTTAATTAAGTCGGTTATCATTAGCTTTGTCCTGTTCACTTAAATTTGAGCATTTAGCCTTTAAAGGTTCATGATTCCTTTCAAAATAATTCCTTATCTTTTCTTTATACGCAATCATTTTTATCAAATTATTTGGGTTAATAGTAAAACCTCCATTTGATAGCACAATAAAATCATCTTGAGGTTCAACATTGTATATAGTTTTCACAGACGTCTCCTTCTAAGACTAACATAGTATCCAAAAATGAATAAAACTGCTAAATCAATCTTGTGTTGAGGCTTATTTTATTAAGCCACGACCAAAAGCCTCAGTTGTTACCAACAAAGGCGTTTTTTAACAATGTGATTCAGAAATCAAACTCTAACGGAGTTTTCTTTTGCTTTTAATCTTGCTACTTCGTCTTACCAGATTAGCAAGTTTTAAACTGTCATCTATCTGGTTTTCATGACCTGTAACTTTAAGGTTATCAGGAACATCATTACCAGTAGGTTCTCTCTCTTTGTAAAAGATACCAATGAATCTTTCATCGTTCTCTATTTCTGACATATCTTTAGTAAAGAATGCTTTTAGGAACATGAAGTTGGTTTGAGCTTTTCTAGCTAAAATCTGTAAGCTTTCAAAAGAGCATGGTTTACCATTGTAGTAAGGTACATGATCTCTAATGTAGCTTAATACATTGCAGGCAATCTTGGTGTAGACAGTTGAGTTCTCGATGTACTCTTTATTTCTTAAAGGTAATGCATCCTAACCAAAGACTACATCAATCACCCAGTGACTACTTTCAATCTGCCATCATAAGAAAATGATATCTTGCATAGTAGCTGCAAAAGAATCATCTAAACCATCAGGAGTAATAGAGCTAATAAAGAACTTGTCTTCTCTGTCTTCAGTCTGAACACCAGAACTTTTATAAATTCTGCTGGTTCTTACTCTGATTACAGAATGAACATGAGGCCATTTTCTTTTCAACTCTGTGCTTAAGATATCTTCAGCACTGAGAATAGAAATCTCTTTAGTCTCAATTCTGCCGTGCTCAGTACTGGTTCTAGATGAGGATAGAACTTAACCTTGAAACTTATCTACATCTAACCCACTGAATGCTTCTTCAATTACATCAAAGATTTCACCCTGGTTAGCTTTAAGGCAGACTAAGAAGTCTGCAAATGCTTTTACTACAGCAGCTAAGGTTACTGCTCTAGTATTGATAGCATCCCAGGTGAGAATACAGTTTCTAAGGTTTAAAGTTGCTATCATCTCAAGGATAGCCTCTGCTTCATGGTTCTTCTTATCTACCGCTCTCTGAGATATGGTTAAACCATACTTGGTTGAATATAGGCTGACCAAATCATAACCTGTACTCTTACGGGCATCATTACCTTTCTTGGTCTGTCTTGTAGCTCTGATATTCTGTCCGTCAGCTGCTATAACGTCTCTTTTAGATAATGAGACTTAATCTTCTGATGATTGTGAGTTCTTCTGGTATACAGCAAAGTACTCAGTCAAGAACTTGATTGTTTCCTCTGCCTTTACTCCTGATATAACTTTTCTGATGGTCTGTTCACATGGAACTTCATCATCTAAGCCATAGAACATAGATTTAAGGACTCTAAGTTCTCTAACCAGAATAACCTTTGTGTTCTGCAGTTATTGTTTCCTGCAATCCTAGCCATTATGATTACGGATGCTACTTCTGAGAAACAATACTTAATAGCACTTTGACATCTTGGAGCTTTGAAGTTTAATTCAATAATTCTCTGTAAGAACTGTGCATCATTTTTATCAAAGCTTACTTCTGGTATCATACTAATATTCTGCTGTTATTTCATTAAGTTACAGAACATAGAATATTAATACTTTAATCTAAAGTTTGATCTCTGAATCACATTTTTAAAGAGCAAAATCAGTGTTGTAACTAACTGATTAATTTACATTAATTTTTATCTGAACTACTTTACAACTTTGTAACGAGGTTCAAATGGTGTTAGTTCCAAACTTATTAAATAATATACATTAATAGAGTTTATTATGCAATATAAAAATAAAAATAATTTTTAAATATCAATTTAATTGATATATGTCAATTAAATTGATATATGTCAATTAAATTGATATAAAAAGACAACGCACAAACTTATCAAGTCCGACAGTATCACATTATTTATAAATTCCACTTAATATTTATGAAACTAAAGAATTGTAAAAAATGTTACGTAAACATTGACTTATCAACGTCTTTTAATAATTTAGCTAGTAAAATTATCAAACAGTTTTAATATTGGAGAAGATACTGATCTTCGTGCATATTTATGGGTAAATAATTGAATGTAGAACACGTTAGAGCCTTAATCTAAGCTACTTTCACCCCTTTACCACCTCGGTTAGGAAGTGGAAGTATAATTTTTGAACATCCAAGTAAGATCATATCGATCATATTATGGATGTTTATAAAGGCATAGTCTTAAGGAAAAACAACTTAATCTTGTTGTTTTAGTTCTCATAGTATGTAACTCTTATAATGACCTCTTAAAAAGTGAGCTATTTCATAAATTAACATCAAAACTATAGCATCTCTTAAGGAGTCTCAGAAACTACGCACAAAATTAACTTGTTGAGTTATTCTGTTCAGCAACGAGTTAACTCAAACACATGAGCTTATGTAGCCTACTTTATATAGGAAACCACAACATTTCTCAAATCAACTATGTATTTTGCAACTTCTGCAAATACTCTTTCTTTATCAGCATTATTTTCAAAATTAACACCTAAGCATCTGTTAATTTGAGAAAGTTCAGTGTTTCCCTTTCCATTGCTTTCAAATTTAGATTTTTCACCGAGTTTTTTGATAATAGCATCTTTATCTTGAAGCATATTATTCCACTCAGACCAACCAGATTTTCTTATAAAGGTAACTTTTATGAAGTTTCTTTGAGGGTACAATGTTAGTGATATTGTACCAATTTTACTTATTCCAGAAGATGAGAGTTTAAAGAAAGACGCAGAATCAAGCATTAAACAAATTACTCTTATGCTTGAGGATGAGAATGGCGATTTGCATAGCTGTGTTCTTACAGATAAAAGCTTGGATATTAAAGAATCCGTTCTTGATTTAATTATCAAGCTAAATAATAGAAAGGATATTCAGATTAAATTGAAGCAAGGATTTGAAGTTAAAGTCACTTCTGATCAGATTAAGCGTATCTGTATTGATTTGAAATAATGTTCTTTAGTTTAAATAAATGGAGGAATTATGACCACTTCAGAAATTGATAGTGCGATTGCACTTGCAAACAGTTTATCTCATCTACGCATTGATGAGTTATTAGAAGAGTTAAAATGTAACTACTCTCAAATTGACTGGAATTATATTGGTAATCCATCTTCTTTGAGAGATCTTATTGAGAAACTTCTTGCTCTGAAAAATAAAATTTTGAAACAAGATGAATTGAAAAAACAGGAGAAAAAGCACTGCTCAAGAAGACACATTTAACTACCATATTGCAAATCAGATTGTACCTACAAATTGCTATACATTGGGGCAATCTCAATAAAAAGAGAGCTATGATCTTATGATTAGCTCTCTTTGCGTTTTATTGAAAACTCACAAAGTTAACTAAATTCCAACTGTTTTATTTTAAGGTGCCGCGACCAAACATAGCGAAAAGGTATCATTCCAAAATCACCTCTAAGATAACTCTTTCTAAGATACCTGTATCATCACCTTTAGCCTTAGAAGCTCTATTTACTACAGCACCATCTCTCTTAGAGTATGACACCAATCCTAATTCATAAGAGCTTACTGCACCATTTTCTAAGAGCTCTGTATTTGTACAGCGCAAATCAATTGAGCTTCTTTAGGATTTAACCTTTTAGACTTAAACATTCTAACAAGTTCAGCAAATATCAAAGGATGTAAATAATCATTTAAGCCATCAATTATGATGGTACAGCCAGTTCTTAAGATATACAAGATAAGAATCAGCTTTATAATGAGTTTTTTTAGTACCCTCTGACTCATCTTCAAGATCAAATTCAATCTCATGACCACCTACAGTCTCATGAAACACTCTAATATCATCAGTTGTAATGGACAGATCTTCTCTACTTTCCACGGTTAAAATTTAACTATAGACCCCATTCTACGGCGGTTGTGCTCTTTAACAACCGATTAAATACAATGAGAGAAAAATTTGAGAGAAAATATAGTAAAATCAATAGATTAGCTTGATTTGGTAGCATTTTTTTGTTATAATTCAAG
>ENA-OZFZ01000270-OZFZ01000270.1-human-gut-metagenome-genome-assembly--contig:-NODE-270-length-28077-cov-19.055135_pt1:2500-28077 | contig 28077 bp, 26 predicted proteins | sample MGYA00244621_ERZ653640 | MGnify/ENA primary metagenome ERZ653640 (study PRJEB26926, sample SAMN06165019) | human gut metagenome | biome: ENVO:00009003; feature: ENVO:2100002; material... | reverse complement strand
TTTTGCCCGTATCAGAAGCGGACTGATGACCAAGGGCGAGTTCGAGGTATGGTCCAGACAGGCGGCAGATCTGCGGGATGCTGCGCTGGAACGATATGCGCGGGCAGAGAATGAGGAGGAACGGCAGCGCATCGCGCAGGAGGTCGCTGAGACATTGAATGCAGAGTGATAGAAAAAGAAGCCCATCCCTGCACCGGAAAATCGGTTAAGGGATGGGCTTTGCTGCGTGATTTTTAGTGCTGCCATGATCTGCTCTTCAGCAGCATTGGTTTGAATTCAGTTTATGCTGCATTTACAAAGAACGAAGTGTCAACTAAACCGTCGGCTCAGTCGTCCTGATCGTCATCGCGCTCATCATCGCTGTCGTCATCCTGATCGTCATCGAAATCATCGTCATGGTCATCGTCCATGTCATCAATGTCATCTGCATCGTCGTCATGCTGATCATCGACATCATCGTCGCTCACCATAGCAGGAACGGCAGGCTCTCTGTCATCGTCGTCATCATCTCTATCGTCGAGATCATCATGGTCGTCCCGGTCATCGTTGTTATCGTCCTGATCATCGCGGTCATTCCGATCGTCGCCATCCTCGATGTCATCGCGGTCATCGTCGGGGCGGTCGAACTCATTCTGATCGTCCCAGTCGTCGCGGTCATCCCAGTCGTCATTTCCGTCGATGTCCGCTTCCAGCACCTTGCCAGTGCGGGCGTCCACCTCGTACTCATACTCCACGCCGCCCGCGGTGAACTCAAACTCATACACACCGTCATCCAGCTCATACTCGTGGTCGCGGAAGGAGGCGCTCTCCAAACCCAGCTGCGCCAGCACCAGCTCCTTTGCCTTGTTCTGACCGATGTGTCCGGCATCGTCCAGATCGCCCTCGCTGACGGTCATGGTCTTCGCGTCGATGCCGCATTCCTGCACCGTCTCACGGACACCGTCGGCTACATCCTGCAAAAACTCGTCGCTCACATAGACGGAGCCTTCCTCCAGCTTCAAAACGATGTTCTTGGTGTGTCCGTCCACCGTTTTCTCAAAATAGCCGTCGTCATAGATCTCACGGACCAGCTCGTTCACCACCGTGCGGCAGTCCTTGCCCTGATAGTCCTTCACATCCTTGACAACGGTCTTGCCGTCCTTGTTCAGCCCTTCGATTTCCAGCACCAGACCGCTCTTGTCATATTCTACCTCGATCTCGGGGTTGACGCTCAACAGCACGGTGCCGACGGCCTTGCTTTCCGTCGAAGACTGTTCGGCGGGCTGTGCGCCGCAGCCTGCCAGCAGGGACAGCGCCAGTGCGGCAGAGGCGGTCAGGGTGAGGGACTTTTTCCAATTCATCTTCTTCATAGTGGATTCTCCAATCGTCATTTATTGTCGGCTTTCGTTTGCCTGATGGATATAGATTACGCAGCGGCATTTTGAAAACCGGGGTCGGGCTGAAAAATCCTTCGATATTTTTTATACTGATATTCAATTAAAAACTTTCATTCATGGAATGGAAGTTTTTAATATGAAGATCATTATGAGACGAGCTTCCGTGATTTTATCAAAAACACGGAAGCGGTTACGCCAAAGGCGGAACCTTTCTGATGAAAGAATTTAATCAGAAAATAGTATTAGTCGTCGTTTTCATTGTCATCATCGGAATCGCCGTCATCTGCATCATCATCCGGCAACTCAGGATTGTCGTTATCGTCGCTGTCCTGTGTGCCATCATCGTCAGAATCATCGCTTTCGGAAACGGGCGGTGCGTTATCCTGCTCGTCCTCTGTGTCTCCCGAGGCGCTGACGACCGTGTCAAGATCATCGCTCCCATCGTCATCCTCGCTGTCGACATCCTGATCGTCATCTTCATGAGAGCCGTTTCCCTGCGTATCATCGTCAGAGTCATTCTCGTCGATATCTTCGTCTGGCCGGGGGGGCGTAATAATGATATCTTCTGAGGACTCCTGCCCGGCAGACGGCCGTTTGCCATCGACCGTCACCGTGACGCGCTGCTCAAAGTGAACCTCCAGCTCCAGAAGTAGCAGCTCCTCCGCCGCGGTTTTCCAGTCGCCCTTTTCCGAATCCACCGTCAGCGTGATCTGCCCGCCGGCAGAAAGATAACCCAACTCCATGGCGCGATCTGCCAGCTCATCGGAAACAGTCTTCATTTCTTGGCCGTAAGCGCGGTAGCCGTCGATCAGGGCTGTGCCATCCTCGTTCAGCCCTTCCAGCGCCACAACCCGGTCAAAGCGGTTAACGCTCAACAGCACATCGGGGTTAATCTGCATTCGCACCGTTCCGATGGGCGACTGCCAGACCCAGCTTCCCAGCAGGAGCAGGCACAGGCAGGCTGCCAACGCGCTCCAGCGGGCAATGCGCTTGTGAAGCACCTGTTGTCTTACCGGTCGCTCCGGCAGCAGCACCACATCCTTCAGCGATTGGCCTACGGTATAGCCAAGATTCGGGACCTTCAAAATGCGGCCATCCTGATCCAGAACCACCGCATAGCTCAGGCCGCATTCCATCACCAGATATTCCATTCACTTCACCTCTTTCACAGGGCGTGCCATCTGCCGCAGATGACCGCGGATGATTTCGAAGCCGTTGGTAAATGCCAGCAGCAGCGCCACCAGATATTTCCGGTGCCGCTCCATGGTCTTGCGGTCCACGCCGCTTTCGGCGGACAGGACGGCGATGGGGAGCTTTCCGGTTGCAGTGAGCTGCTCCAAATAGGCAGGATGCTCCCGCGCGCAGGACAGCACGCGGTGGCAGGCCGCCAGCGTCCGTTCCTGCTTCGGGCAGTTTTCGGCAATGTCGGTCAGCCTCAGGCCGTACTGCGCTAATTCCCGCGCGAACTGCATGATCTCCTCCTGCGCCGCGCCAAGCTCCTGCCGGTGTGCGATCTCATCGTGTCCGGTATCAATGGTTTCCAGCAGCGTCCGCCCCTCTGCATCTCCGTCTACCGTCTGATCCAGAGAGATGTGCCCAGCGTGGCGCTGCTCCATCCGCTGATAGTCGATCAGCCGGTTGCGGATGGCGGCGGCTGCTAACTTCAAGAAAGAACCTCTGCCGCTTTGATACGCCATCGCCGCCTCGTGGAAGGCGAACATGGCAATGCCGAACTCATCGTCCTTCCCCTCAACGGGGATACGCTTCAAAAACTTTGCCGTTTCCGCCTTGATGAACGGCAGATACTGCCGGACAAGCGCATCGGCGGCCTGCGCGTCCTTCTGCGCCGCAGCCACGCTGCGCACGATCTCATGCTCCATGCTGTTATACACTCCTGTCCATCCATAGAATACGGATGAAATCTGCCCTTTCCGGGGTCGCCCGAGATAAAGGGCTGAAAAACTATAAAAAACCATTATAATAGTAGCTGCAAATCGTAAAATCTGAAATCACATACAGGAAAAATATATGTAAAATCCTCAGAAGAGAACGGTGTAAGAAGCAAACAGATCGGTTAATACCGCCAGCGCCAAGATTTTTGGAAATGCCGGTTTTTTTGCTATACACGGTGAACGGCTGGCAGCTCGTCTACCGCTTCCGCGACGGTGTGACCAGCGGCGTACTGAACATACAGCATAACTGAAATCAAGTTCCATAAAACGAATAAGAGGTCAAAATCGAGAGGCAAACGATGATGCGCTTGCCTCTCGGTCTTAATACTCGCCTACCACATGAAGGCTGTTTTTCTTTGCAAATCAATGCAGGATTGTGCGCCGAAATGAGATTTATCAAGGGTATTCTCTTCTCAAAAACACAATTCCAAAATCATTATATAAATGAGTTGGTCCTTCGCTTTCGCGACTGGCTCTTTTTTCATAGCTTCCTTTTTCCGCGTGTCAGGAGCCAGCCGCTCGTGATGGCGGTTAGTGGCGCGACCGTGACAAGACCGAACGAGCCGACGATGGTATGGACGATCTCGGCGGCGACGTATTTGTAGTTCAGCATCAGCTCCACCGGCGTGCCCTGTGCCATAAAGACCATGAGGAGCGCAATATAGCTACCGGAATACGCCAGCAGCAGCGTCGTGGTCGTCGAGCCGCAGGCTGCGCGGCCGACTGCAAAGCCGGAGGCGATGGCTTCTTTTGCGCGGATGCCCGGTTTTTTCTGCACGACCTCATAGACCGCCGAGCAGATGTCCACAGACAGATCCATGACTGCGCCGGACGAGCCGAGGAAGATCGACGCAATGAAGATCTTCGTCAGATCGAGGTGCTGATACCCGGCATAGAGCAGGCTCTCGCTCGATTCCATGACCGCGCCGTGGATCTGAAACAGGTTCGTGAACACCGCGCCCAACACAGCCGTCACCAGAATCCCGAGTGCCGCCCCCGACACAGCCGCCAGAAATCGCCGATCCCAGCCATAGATCAGCATCAAAATCAGCGCCGTCAGCGCCATGACAAGACCCAGTGAAACCCAGATGGGGTTATATCCGTTCAGCAGGCTCGGCACCAGCACCTTCCACATGAGAAGGATGGTGTCGATAAAGGACAAAATGGCGCGCAGTCCCGTTCCTCTTGCAAAGATCAGAAGCAGCAGCAGGAAAAGCCCCGCCAGAACGGCTTCCTTGCCGAGCCGGAAATGGTCGGTCATGTAGACGGTCGTGATCTCGCCGCCGCTGTGGCTCACGACGACGAACGCCTTGTCACCTGCGGCAAACAGCTTGTCCTGCGCAAGCGAGCCGCTCAGACGGTTGACCGCATCGGTTTCCGTCCCGGCAAACTGCCCGCCCAGAATGCGCACGCGGCAGCGCTGATCGCCGGTGCGGACAAGGCCGGTGTCGTAGATATCGCTCTCGTCGGTGGATAAAACCAGCGCGGGTACGCGGTCGGCATTCTGGTAAGAAAGCGCGCCTTCGTAGCCCGTTGGCAGGAAGAGCAGAGCCAACATCAGAGTGAGCGAAGCGACGACCGGCCAGAAGGTTTTTGATTGTATCAGTTTTTGAAATCCATTCATTCTTTTTTACCCATGCAGAAAGCAGGAGGCTCCCGCCCCCTGCTTTGCCTGTTTTCTCTTACTGCACGCCCACCAGAGAAGCCATCTTCTGGTAGATCTCGGTGTTGTCGTAGTAGCCGGTGAACGCGTCCGCGCCATTGCCGTCGGCAAAGACCGCGACCGGCAGGCCCGTATGGGAGTAGCTGGTGAAATCCACACCGGATTTGTTGTTCAGGATATGCGTAACAGTCACGGAGAAGGGGTTATAGGTGCCGTAGAGCACGTATTGCTCCTGCGTGTAATCGTCGGAGGACGTGTCGGACATTGCCAGATCAAAAGCGGTACGCAGGCGCTGCACCTCGTAGTCCGTCAGCACCAGACGGTCGGTTTCCTCGCCGGAGAGCTTGAGACCGAAGAGCTTTTCCACATCCTTCATTGCGTCTTCAAAGCTCGTGCCGTTTTCCTTGTAGGCGGCGACATACTGCTCGTCGAACTGGGCATAGGAGATCGTCTGATTGGCAAGGCTGTCGAGGTAAGTATCATAGTCCGTACCGGCAAAGCCGATTGTGAGACCGCCCGTCTCATGGTCACCTGTTACAACAATGAGCGTTTCGTCCGCGTGCTCCTTGGCAAAGTCGATGGCGACCTGTACCGCATCGGCCAGCGCCAGCGTATCGGTCACAGTCGCGCCCGCGTCGTTGGCATGGCACGCCCAGTCGATCTTGCCACCCTCGCACATCATGAAGAAGCCGGTGTCGTTGTTCAGCACCTCGATGCCCTTTGCGACGTAGTCGGCCAGCGCCCATTCGCCGTCCTGCCGATCCATTTCGTAGTCCATGGCATCGGAGTCTGCCAGATGCTCGTCGATCAGGATGACCTTTTCATCCGCCGCGGTGACAGCCTCGGCGTCGGCCTGCGTATAGGTGACCTTGTAGCCCGCCTGTTCCGCCAGATCATAGAGACTGGTCTTGTCCTTGTCGGGGCCGGTGACCTTCTTGAGGCCGCCGCCGGCAAAGTATTCAAAGCCAGAGTTTACAAGCTCCTCACCGATCTCATAGTAATTGTTTCGGCTGGCCTGATGGGCGTAGAACGCGGCAGGAGTCGCATGGTTGAGGTTGACGGAGCTGATGATGCCGACCTTCCAGCCTTTCTGGCTGTGGAGCTTTTCCGCGATCGTCTCATAGGGCGTGGAGCCTGTGATGTCCACGTTGATCATGCCGGAGTAGGTCTTGTAGCCGGTGGCGATGGAGGTCGCCGTGGAGGCGGAGTCCGGGGCGAAGCTGCATGAATCGTAGGTCACGGCAGAACCGGCAACGTCAAAATTCATGAAGCTCAGCGCCTCGGGGCCATCGAGCACCGCGCCCGCGCGGTCGTCATAGCTGTTGCTGGGAAGCGCCTGCGTATAGTCGCTGTCTGCCAGCGCGCCGAGGTAGTCGGACGCAGCCTGGAACTGTGGGTAGCTCATGCCGTCGCCGATGAACAAGAATACGTACTTGGGCGCCTTCGCGGATTCCTCCTGCTGTGCGGCGGGCTGCGCTTCGGGCGCGGCAGCTTCCTGCTTCGGCGTTTCCGCGGCAGCCTGTGTCTGTGCCGACTGCGATGTCGGCTCGTCTGTCTTTGCCGGTGCGGCGGAACATGCCGCCATGCTCAGCGCCAGCGCAGCACCTAAAATTCCACTGATGATCTTTTTTGCGTTCATTGGAGTCTCCTCTCTGTATTACGCGCTTTGAAATGACTTACTTACGGGGCTGATTTTAGACGGCGTATGTAAAAATCGCAGCCCGCGTTTTGAAAAATTTAAGAAAAATAATTCCCGCAAAGATTAAATCTCACCGCACAGCAGAAAATAGGTCAAAAACGGCTTCTGTCCGAAATGTTCATTTTGTAGAAAATGATGCAAGACGAATTTGGCAGGCAGGACTAGACTGCTGTCGGTGGGCTTGATGCTCGGCATTTTCATGCTGGCGGCAGGCATCACGGAGATCGTGGTGTTTGCCGGGATGAGCGGTGTGCTGATCGGCTCCAGCTGGCTGCTGCTTGACGGCGTGCTGACTGTAATCATGTCGTTGTTCCTGCTCTTTAACCAGTGGTTCACGCTGTTGTCGCTGCCGTTTCTCTTTACGGTCTGGCTGATGTTCTCCGGCCTCTCCCGGTTCGTCAGCGCGTTTGATCTGCACGCTCCCGGCGTGACTTCTGGGGCTGGAGGACGCGCCAAAGCAATAAACAAAATAAACGCACCGCCTTCTTTGAACCGAACGGTTGGCTCGAAGAAGACGGTGTTTTTTTATTGTTTCAGGAGCTTCTTTCCGGCGGCCCATATGCCTGCCAGAATTTCTGCAACGGACAGACCCATGAGGATCCCGGAGAGGAAGTCCTGCACATCGGTTCCACCGGTGGTTCTGGACAAGGCGCTGCTGGCGATGCCGAGGACAATGAGGACAAAGCCGCAGAGGACGCCCTTCTGCCGTTCCAGCTCCTGTGTGCGGCGCAGCAGGTCGAGGATTTGTTCATCGTCGTAGACGCGCACACTGTCCTCCGCCGCATCCTCGCCGTCCATCAGCTCCGGAAGCGACACATGAATTACGTCGCAGAGTTTCTGGATGATGCTGTAATCCGGCATACACTTTCCGTTCTCCCATTTTGAGATCGTCTTGTTGGACACGCCGAGCTGCTGCGCCAGCTGCTCCTGTGTCAGATTCTGCTCCTTGCGCTTACGCGCGATATAGCCGCCGATGGCTGTCTGGTTCATTTGGAACGCCTCCTGTGGTGAAGATGCTCTGAGCATACGGCAAAGCCGGGAGAAAAAATATCCCCCGGCGGTAGAATTTGCGTGGAATGCGGTCTAATGCAGCGCTTTTGTAGGGCAAGCCTTCGTGCACTCATAGCAGAGGATGCACTCCGTTCCGTTTTTCCGCTTGCGGGATTCTTTATTGACCTCCACGTTCATGGGGCAGACCCGCAGGCACTTCCCACAATGGACGCATTTGCTCTCGTCGCAGTGGACGCGCAGAAGCGAAAAAAAGCTCATCGGCTTGAGGAACACCGTGATGGGACACAGGTATTTGCAGAACGCCCGGTTATCCTTGAACGCAAATGCCAGAGCAATACCTGCGATGTAATAAAGCGTGTTCCCGGCAAGGAACAGCCAGAACATGATCTGCTCCAGATTTGCGACTTTCATCAGGAACAAGCCGGACACCAATGCCAACGACAGTGCGAACATCACATAGCGAAGAACGCCCAGCTTTTCCTTTCGCGGCTTCTGCGGCTGCTTGTAGGGCAGAAAATCCAGCACCATCGCCGTCCAGCAGGCGTAGCCGCACCAGCCGCGCCCGAACAGCAGCGGGCCGAATATCTTTGCTACGGCATAGTGGATGGTCGCCGCTTCAAAAACGCCGAGAAACAGATAGTACCAGAACCCTTCAAGCTGCATATTCTCGCGGGAGATCACGCCGAGATACAGCAGCATATAGCTGCCCACCGCCAGCTGCACGAAGTGACGGGCATATCGCTTCCCGGCGGTGAAGAGCACCGTCCCCGCTGCGAGGCAGCCGCCTATGTAGCTGAAATTCAGCAGGTAGAACAGGTTGTCCTTCGTGAGCCACAGCGTGACCGCCACCGCTTCAAAGAGCAGGAACAGCAGCAGCGACGGCGCATATTTGCGAAGGCACTTATTGCCTTTCGTCATCGTTCTCTTGCTCATCTGCTTTCTTGTTTTTCTTCAGCGTGCCGATCGCCGGATCAATGCAAAGCCCCACGGCAACGCCCAGCATCATGCCAAGACCGATGTCGTCTATGATGATTCCAATGAGCACGCCAAGGCTCAGCCCGATGGCAAGACCGCTGCCGCTGTCGCCGGCCTGCACCGATTCTTTTTGCGAGGAATTGCTCTGAATGTTTTTGCCTTTTTTCATAGGGTCCTCCTTTTGAATGTTCTCCCTTTGACAAGCTATTGCTCCAACACCGCTGCAAGCTCTGCCATCATGGCAAGCTCTGCGCGGTCACCCCAGTAGCCGACGTGCCAGACAAGGCCGTCGATGAGGATCTCGCCCGTGCCGCCGCAGGTGAAATCCACACGGTCGTCGCCGTGATCCAGATAAATGTGAAGCCAGAAACCTGCGTGATTGCCACCCGTATTGTTTGCGCCTGCCAGCGTCCGGAAAGAACGGTGATAAGTATAATGGGAGAGAATGTCCATGATCTGCTTGAGCTCCGGGGAATCCGTCGAATAAATCTCCTTTGTGATTGTGTACGAGTAGTCCTCGGCGGTATCGCTGCGAAGAATTGTAACGGAATCGCATTCCGGCTGCAGATCGGCAAAGCTGTGCGGCCAGAGCATATAGCAGACCGATAACAGCACCGCAAGCAGCACCAGTAAAAATGCTAAGCGGCGGAATACTTGTTTCATGCGTGAGACACCCCCTTCATCAGTTCTTTCAGACGCTGGAGAAACCTTGGCGCTTCCCTGACCGGCTGCGCAGGCTCGTGCGGCGAGTGCTGCATGAAGTACTCCTGCGAGTCGAACGGCACAGCGCTGTGCTTGCGGCAGTAGGAGCCATCGGGCAACAGGAGGCTTGCCTTTGCCGTGTCACGCAACTGAGAAGCCAGGATCCATTTGAGCTGTTCCCGCAGCTGCATATCGTGAACCGGGCAGGCGATCTCCACGCGGCGGTTGAGGTTGCGCGTCATGAGATCGGCGGAAGAAATATAATACTCCGCATTTTCATCGCGTCCGAACTGATAAATGCGGCCATGCTCCAGAAAGCGTCCGACGACGCTGGTGACATGAATATTCTCCGTCTCAACGACCACACCCGGCAGGATGCAGCAAATGCCGCGAATGATGAGCTGGATTTCAACGCCCGCGCGGGAAGCCGCTGCCAGCTTGTCGATGACCTCGCGTTCAGTGACAGAATTGGCCTTGATGCAGACATAGCCGCTCTGTCCCAGCGCAATTTGCCGGTCAATATTTTGAAGCAGCATTTCTTTGATGCCAAAAGGCGATACGCAGAGTTGCTGATATGTGCCGTCCAGCTTGTTGACGAGCATATTGCGGAAAAACGCACCCGCATCCTCACCGATCGTCTGGTCAGCGGTCATGAGGCAGAGGTCGGTATACATGGCGTTGGTCTTTTCGTTATAGTTGCCCGTGCCGATCTGCGTGAGGTAGCTAGTCTTATTGCGGCTGCGAAGCGTGATCAGGCAAATTTTACTGTGGCACTTGAAGCCCTCTGCGCCGTAGATCACCTGGCATCCGGACTCCTCCAGCATCTTTGACCACACAAGGTTATTTTCCTCATCGAAGCGGGCGCGAAGCTCCATAAGCACCAGCACTTCTTTTCCGGTTTCCGCCGCGCGGCAGAGTGTCTGTGCAATCTTGGAGGATGAGGCAAGCCGGTAGATCGTAATTTTAATAGACAGCACCTGCGGATTCTCCGCCGCCTCGTTCAGAAGGCGCAGAAACGGCTCAACGGAATCGTAGGGATAAAACAGCAGGCGGTCTTTTTGCTGAATCTGCGGAAGCATAGGCTGATCATGCTGCAAGTCCTCCGCCCAGCGCGGATGATAGTCCGAATACAGAAGGCGGGAAGAGACTTCCTTCGGCAGTTCTCCAATCAGACGAAACACATAGCGCATATTGAGCGGACTCTCATCCACAAACACCTGATGGGTCTGCACACGCACAAGCGCTGACAGCGCTTTCTGAAACTCTGCCGAAACTTGCGTGCTCAGCTCCAACCGCACAACGGCAAGATGATCGCGCTGCTTGAGCAGCTTTTTCATCTGACGGCGGAAATCTTCCTCGTTGTCCTCAAATTTTTCATCGTCAAAGCTGATGTCTGCGTTGCGCGTCACAGCCAGAATACAGCTTTCCTTCACCGTGTAAGCATCAAACAGCGTCGGCAGCCAGCGCAGGAGGATATTCTCCGTACGCACAAAGCGCTTCCCATCCGTCAGCAGCAGATACGGCGGCGCACTGTCCGGTACCGGCACAATGCCGACGGCCTTGTGTCCTTTTTTGCTTTCCAGCAGCGCGGCGGCATAGAGTTTTTTGTTGACCAGATGCGGAACGGGATGGTTTGGTCCGATCACAATAGGAGACAGAACCGGCAGCAGCTCTGTTTTGAAAAAGCGGTTGATCTGCTTCAAATCGTCGGTACCCAGTGCCTCGGGCAAAACATCCTGCATGCCGCTGCGCGCAAGCTCGTCCATGACGGCAGCGTAAATTTGTTTTTTCATGGAAAGCAGCCCTGGAATGACGCGGTAAATATGGTGCAGCTGCTCCGCCGGCGTCCAGCCGGTCTTGTTGTCAGTGTTATCCGGCGTCATGCGGGCAAGGTCAAAGAGACTGCCTACACGCACCATGAAGAATTCATCGAGATTGCTTGAAAAGATCGAAACAAATTTCAGCCGCTCCAAAGCGGGAACGCCCGGGTCTGCCGCTTCTTCCAGCACACGCCGGTCAAAATGCAGCCAGCTCAGTTCGCGGTTCTGGGTATATCTGTATGGTTCTTCAAAATTCTTTGGCATAAATATCCTTCCCGAACGCCGTATTTGCCGATGACCAATTGTTCTGCATGGAATAGATGAAACACATGCTGCAAGATGAGCAGTCCCGGCACAAGTGTATGGATGCGTTCGGCTTCCAGCCGCAAAATGAGGTCACTGGCTTCCTTTTTGCCGCTGCAAAGGAACGCACAAAGACTGTCGAGCTGCTCGGCGGTCATGCTGCGGCAATCGTCCGAGATTCCGCAATAATGCCGCGCCAATTTGAGCGCGGCGCGTGCCGTACCGCCGACGCCGACGAGCAGCGCCCGCGGGGCAAGCGCGCCGTCACTGATGTCGATGGTTTTAGAAATTTCCTGCCGCAGACGCTTCAAAGAGCCGTCACCCGGCAGGATCTTCTTGACACAGCGGCGGTACAGGCTCAGAGAGCCGATAGGAAAGCTGGCAAAATCAACGGGTGTGCCGTCCTCAAACGTGACGATCTCTGTGCTTGCCCCGCCGATGTCCAGAAACGCGCCGCCGGTCAGGTGCAGCTCCTGCATTGCGCCCATGTAGCCAAACAGCGCTTCGTCCTCACCGGAGATGACCTCGACCGAAAAACCGGTTGCCGCGCGGATGACGGACAGCGCCCGTTCAGTGTTGGAGATATTGCGCAGAGACGCCGTCGCAAAAATGCAGACATTTCCAATTTGCAGCGTCTGCAAAATTTTGCGGAACGTCAGAAGCCCTGCGCATGCGCACTCGATGCCCTCGGCGCTGAGCTTTCCGTCTTCTACGTAGCCAGCAAGCCCCGCCATGATCTTCTCGCGAAAGAGAATTTTGAAGCTCTGCCCCTCTGTTTCGTAAAGTGTCAGGCGGATGGAGTTGGAGCCGATGTCGATGATTGCCTGCTTCATTCTGCGTCACCGGCTGCCTCGACCGTCTGCTCCGGCAGCGCCGCGTCAGGCGTGCGGAACACCAGAATGGCTTTTGCGGAGTTCGTCACAGAGAACGTCACAAGTTCCCAGCCGGCCTGCGCCTTTTCGTTCGCAGTCTGTTCAATCGCCGCGGCCATTTTCTTTGCCTTGGGTGCGTAGTCGATCACGATCGTTTTATACATCATAATTATTACCTCATTTCAAAAATCATTATTTAGGATATCCGATTTTGCAGAAAAGCCGCTACCTGCCCCTTGGCGAAACCGGTATTTCCTGCGCAGCTGCATCATGGCCGGTTTTATTCTCTTATTCCGCTGGATACCCAATATTCAAGGTAGCATATCCATGTAAAAGCATCGACCGGATTTCTGTAAAATGATTGTAAAAAGCGTAATTTTGCTGTCACTTTCTCAAACACGACTTCTGAAATGTTTTACACAAACATGGTTTCGGATTTTACACGCCTTCGCTACAATGTAGACTCAGGAATATCAGATTCCGATTCTGAAACAGGAGGCATTTCCATGAAACGAATTGTAAGGGGCGTGTGCGGTCTGCTTTCGGCGGTTATGCTGCTTTCGACAACGGCGATGGCGGCGGACTACACGCCGGTTGTGACAAGTGATGAGCGCGTTAAGGGTTTTTATAACGTTTATAACGGTGAGAATGCGTCTTTGCAGATGGAGTTGGCTGGACGCTACAACTCCGGCGCAATGAATGCCGACGGCGGCAGTCTGGAGATTGTGCAGTTCAACGCCAGAAACGGCTTTGCCTACGCCGTCAGCGGCGTCAAAGGCGTGCTCATTGCCATTGATCTGAACGAAAACATGAGCGGCAGCACGGTTGCCGACCTCACTGCCACTGGCAAAGAATATGATCTGAAAGATATCGTCAAAGCGGAGGACTTCACCTACCGGCTGGAGTCCCAGACCAGATAAGGTCAATTGCGGCGGTGACGTGACCGGCTGGATGTATGCACCCGAGAGCAAGGATACGGTGGCCAATTTGCTCGTGAGCATTGATACTGTCGCGCACGGCAGCGCAGGCGGCAGCTTACATCAGGCAAACGCCCTACTGGACGGCAGCGAGGATCCCGCGATTCTGGACGACGCCGGCGATGCCGGCTTTGACCTGAAGGAAGTCAGCAGCGACAGAGTCGATGGCTTGAATAAAACCGTGACAAAGCTGCTGCGCGATGCTGGTGTCACGGACGAATGGAAAAATCACACAGATCTGGAGCCGTTCAACGCCGCCTGAGCGGTGAGTTTCAGAAAGTGATTTTTCGTTTGTTCTGAATTGCCCGCGCCGTCAACGGCAGAGGTGTGACTACTGTTTGACTACTATCTCCTCCAAACCCGGAAAAGCCGGTTTGCCCAGTGTTTTCAATGGTTTTCGTAAAATTCAGAGAAGCTGGGTGTTCTCGTTAAAAACCGTACAACCCTTGAAAACACAGCACTTTATCAGTTAATGCCTGAAACTCCGACAATCGACAGAGCTCCTGCTAAGCTCCATCCTTATGTAAAAAGCAAGACGCAAACTCATGCATTTGAGTTTGCGTCTTGCTTTTGCCCGTACCGACTGTACCCCCCATGACACATTGTGTACCTATGGGGCGAAACAGTTGAAACTTCTGGGTTTTTCGCGTAGATATCTTTTTTGGTTCTACTAGATGGTGGACAGTACAGGACTCGAACCTGTGACCCCATGCACGTCAAGCATGTGCTCATACCAGCTGAGCTAACTGTCCATCAGCGGGGTTATTATACTCGATCCCGCTGCGTTTGTCAAGCATTATTTTTCAGGTACCACGCGATCAGCAGATCGGCGGCTTCGCCGTAGCTCTGGACGCCGGATTCCTCAGAGAAGGCCTTCAGATAGGTGTCGTTGACCTTCTGGGCTGCGTCCTGCACCTTGCCCTCATACTGCTCGTAGTGTGCGTTTGCCGCGCGGATGTCGGCGAGGACACCGTCTGACAGGGTGCTCCAGATCTGGCTGGCGGCGGTCTTGTCAATCTTCGACAGGGCGTTGTGGCAGTAGATATACGCGCCGAACGCGCCGGAGTAGCGAAAATCGTCGTCTTCCGAGGCCATGCAGGCCAGATAGGCGCAGAAGTTCGCGTCGTCCTCGGCTGTGACGGCCTGCCGGTGGGCAAGCTCGTGGCACATGGTAAAGGGGATCCACGCGGTATACGTATCCGGGTTGACGCAGGCCTCCGCCGTGAAGCAGATAAAGATGCCCGTCGTGCCGGTCTGGCTGAACAGCCGCCACGAAGCCAACGGCTTTACTGGCCCGAGTCCGTCCGTGAACGGATCATACTGCTGCGCAAGCGCCGCGTAGCCGCCGGGGGCCTGCTTTGCAAGCTCGGAAAACGCCGGATAGACGGTCAGATTTTCTGCGTCACGCTCGACCTTTTCGGCGTATTCGTTTGCCTGCGCGGCATAATAGGCCGTTGCGGCGATCAGCTCCTGCTTGGAATATTCGCGCACGTCAAGGCCAAGCGTCTGATCGACCGACGGGCCGAAGTGCCCGAGGCCCCAGATGGCAACGAACAGGAACACGCCCGTGCTGAGCCCCAGCAGAACGCCGGACAGCCAGCAAAGCAGGCTCCGGCGGCCCGTGAACACGCGGATGAGCGTATAGAAAAACCACAGCGCCAGCAGGACTGCCAGCACCTCCCACAGCGCGATGGGCATCAGCCCGGACACGGAGGAAATGGCCGACAGGATGCTTCTGGAGAGGGCGGGGTAGAACGAAAAGACCACACTGGGCGCGGCCTTTGCAAACGCGATCATCAGGCCCGTCAGGACCAGAAGGATCGCCGATAGGATCACTCTTCCGATTGCTTTCAAGATGGATATGTCCTTTCCGAATTGCTTCCTGCATTATACCACATTTTCGGGAAAAACAAAACTGGTCTTTCAAATTTTTGCCGCGCGGTTGACTTTGCGGGCTTTTTCATTATAATAATAGGATAAACTTGATCATATACGTCAGGAGGACGAGAAGTATGATGAAAAACAGCGAAAAGTCCATGGACAAGATCATTGCCCTTTGCAAAAACCGCGGCTTTGTCTTTGCAGGCTCCGAAATTTACGGCGGCCTGGCCAACAGCTGGGACTACGGCCCTCTCGGCGTTGAGTTCAAGAACAACGTCAAAAAGGCGTGGCTCAAGAAATTCGTGCAGGAAAGCCCGTACAACGTCGGTCTCGATGCGGCCATTATCATGAATCCGCAGACGTGGATCACGACCGGCCATGTGTCCAGCTTCTCCGACCCGCTGCTCGACTGCAAGGCGTGCAAGGCCCGCCACCGCGCTGACAAGCTCATCGGCGAAGAGCATCACGAGGTCAACGTCGACGCGATGAGCTTCGACGAGATGGACAAGTTCATTGCCGAGCATGAGGATATTGTCTGCCCCGTCTGCGGCAAGCACGACTTTACCCCCATCCGCAAGTTTAACCTGATGTTCAAGACCGCCATCGGCGTCACCGAGGATTCCTCCTCGACCTGCTATCTGCGGCCGGAGACGGCGCAGGGCATCTTCGTGAACTTCGCGAACATCCAGCGCACCACCCGCCGCAAGCTGCCCTTCGGCGTGTGCCAGGTCGGCAAGGCGTTCCGCAACGAGATCACCCCGGGCAACTTTACCTTCCGTACCCGCGAGTTTGAGCAGATGGAATGCGAATTCTTCTGCAAGCCCGGCACGGACCTCGAATGGTTCGCATACTGGAAGGACTACTGCGTGAACTGGCTCAAGAGCCTCGGCATCCGCGAGGAGAACCTGCGCCTGCGCGACCATGAGCCGGCGGAGCTGGCCTTCTATTCCAGAGCCACGACCGATATTGAGTATGCGTTCCCGTTCACCGACTGGGGCGAGCTCTGGGGCATTGCCGACCGCACCGATTATGACCTCAAGCGCCATCAGGAGGCTTCCGGCAAGGATCTGACCTATTTCGATCAGGAAGCGAACGAGCACTATATCCCCTACGTCATCGAGCCGTCGCTCGGCTGCGACCGCGTGGCGCTGGCGTTCCTGTGCGAAGCGTATGACGAGGAGGTCATCGACGAGGCGAAGAACGACGTGCGCGTGGTTCTGCACCTGCATCCGGCGTTGGCTCCGTACAAGGCTGCGATCCTGCCGCTGAGCAAGAAGCTGGCCGAGCCCGCAAGAAGGATCTATCAGGACCTGTGCGGCGACTTCATGCTCGACTATGACGACACCGGCTCCATCGGCAAGCGCTATCGCCGCGAGGACGAGATCGGCACGCCGTACTGCATCACGGTTGACTTTGCGACCGTCGGCGACGACAAGACCCCGGCGGACAACGCGGTTACCATTCGCGAACGCGACTCTATGGAGCAGGTTCGCGTCCCCATCAGCGAACTGAAGAACTGGCTGGCCGAGCATACGAAATTCTAAAAATAAAAAGGGGGCCGCACGGCCCCTTTTCCATATCCGCGCACAGGAGGAACGACACATGAAAGCCATTATCACCGTCGTCGGCCCCGACCGGGTCGGCATCATCGCCGAGGTCTGCACGCTGCTGGCAGAACTCCACATCAGCGTTGTGGAGATCAGCCAGACCATCATGCAGCGCACGTTTACCATGATCATGCTCGTCGAATGGACGGCAGGCGCGCCGGAGTTTGACACGGTACAGGCCCGCGTCACAGAAAAGGGCGAACAGATGAGCCTGTCCATCCGCATCCAGCGGCAGGATATTTTCACTGCCATGCACACCATCTGACGGAGGGGACAGACCATGCTGAACCATTCCGATATCATGTCCACGGTCGATATGATCGACCATCAGCATCTGGACATCCGCACCATCACCATGGGTATTTCGCTTCTGGACTGCGCCGACCCGAATCCGGAGGCCTGCGCCCGGAAAGTTCACGACAAGATCTGCCGGCAGGCCGAGCATCTGGTTGCGACAGGCTGCCAGATCGAACGGGAGCTTGGCATTCCCATCGTCAACAAGCGCATTTCCGTCACGCCCATCGCGCTGGTCGCAAGCGCGTGCGAGACGGAGGATTTTGTTCCGTTTGCCAAGGCGATGGACAGCGCCGCAAAGACCTGCGGCGTGGATTTCATCGGCGGCTTTTCCGCGCTCGTGCAGAAGGGCATGGCCTCCGGCGACCGGCGGCTGATCGCCGCCATCCCGCAGGCGCTGGCCGAGACGGAGCTGGTCTGCTCCAGCGTCAACGTCGCCTCGACAAAGGCGGGCATCAACATGGACGCCGTGCGCCTTATGGGGCAGGCGATCAAAAAGACGGCCGAGCTGACAAAGGAACGCGATGGACTTGGCTGCGCGAAGCTCGTCGTGTTCTGCAACGCGGTCGAGGATAACCCGTTCATGGCGGGTGCGTTCCACGGCGTGGGCGAGGCCGACGCGGTCGTGAGCGTCGGCGTATCCGGGCCGGGCGTGGTGTACCACGCGCTGCAGAGTGTCAAGGGCCGGCCCTTTGACGAGGTGGCCGAGTGCGTCAAGAAAACGGCCTTCCGCATCACGCGTATGGGCCAGCTGGTGGCGCGGGAAGCGTCCCGGCGGCTGGGCGTGCCGTTCGGCGTGGTCGACCTGTCCCTCGCCCCGACACCCGCCGTGGGCGACAGCGTGGCGCGCATTCTGGAGGAAATGGGCCTTGAAACCTGCGGGACGCATGGAACGACGGCGGCACTGGCGCTTCTCAATGACGCGGTCAAGAAGGGCGGGCTGATGGCGTCCAGCTCTGTCGGCGGACTGTCCGGCGCGTTTATCCCGGTGTCCGAGGACGAGGGCATGATCGCCGCCGCGCGAAGCGGCGTTCTGACGCTGGATAAGCTCGAAGCCATGACGTGCGTGTGCTCGGTGGGCCTTGATATGATCGCCGTCCCCGGCGACACGAGCGCGGAGACGATCTCCGCCATCATCGCGGACGAAGCCGCCGTTGGCATGGTCAATTCCAAGACGACCGCCGTGCGCCTCATCCCGGCTCCGGGCAAGACGGTCGGCGATGAAGTCTCCTTCGGCGGCCTGCTCGGCGCAGCGCCTATCATGCCGGTGCATCCGGAGTCCTCTGCGGACTTTATCGCCCGCGGCGGGAGGATTCCGGCCCCGATGCAGAGCCTGAAGAACTGAGCGGAGGCGGCTGTTTTGCGGAAGGCGCCCTGTTTTGTGAGTAGGGGCCGATGCCCACTTCGGCGCTAAGAGCTGCGCTATGCGCGGTTGCGCCTCGAAACTAGCCTGCAGGCATCGCATCCGCCCGGCAGAATGTGCTGTTTTTACGGGAGTCTTTGGCGAATTCGTAACTTCCCAATGGGTCGATGTGGGCATCGACCCATACAGGGGCAGCACTTAATAAATCCCCGCTTGCTTCACTGGGGTTTTCAGCGAAGCAAGCGGGGATTCGTGTCGTTTTCAGCCCTTCAGCGTCTGCTTTGCGTGCAGGAGCGCCTGACAGAGCGCGTCAACGTCGGCTTCCGTGTTGTCGCGGGAGAACGAGACGCGGATGGAGCCGTCGATGACGGCGGGGGACAGGTGCATGGCCTCAAGCACATGGCTGCGGTGGCCCTTGGAGCAGGCGGAGCCTGCCGAGACGTAGATGCCGTCTGACTGCAGACAGTTGATAATGCCCTGTGAACGGAGGCCCGGCAGGGACAGGTTGACGATGTGCGGTGCGGCCTGACTGCCGATGAGGACAAGTCCGTCAATTTGAGCCAGCTTTTCCCGGGCCAGATCGCGCAGCTGCGTCATGCGCGCAATGTCCGCCTTTGCGTCCGTGCCGGCGCAGGCTGCGCCGAAGCCGCAGATGCCGGGCATATTTTCCGTGCCGGAGCGGTAGTTGCTCTCCTGTCCGCCGCCGTTTATAAACGCGGGGAGGGGCAGGCCGGGACGGATATAAAGCGCGCCCGTGCCTTTGGCGGCATGGATCTTGTGCGCGGAGACGGAGATCATGTCCGCGCCGAGCGCTTTGGCGCGGAATGGAACCTTCAAAAAGCCCTGCACGGCGTCGGTATGGAACAGCGCCAGCGGGGAAGCGCGGCGCACGGCCTTGACCATGTCGGCAATCGGCATGACCGCGCCCGTCTCGTTGTTGACCATCATGACGGAGACGAGAATGGTATCGGGCCGGAGGGCCTTTTTCAGTTCCTCGACTGTAATATTGCCGTCGTGGTCAGGCTGCAAATATGTGACCTCGAAGCCCTTCGCTTCCAGCTTCTGCATGGGGTGCAGGACAGCGTGGTGCTCCACGGCGGTCGTGATGATGTGGCGGCCGCGCTTGCCGAGACGCTCGGCGGCGGAAAGAATGGCCCAGTTGTCGGCCTCCGTGCCGCCGGAGGTGAAAAACACCCGGTCGGGCTCTGCGCCGAGGGCGGCGGCGACCGCCTGCCGCGCCTGCCGCAGACGGTGGGCGGCGTCAATGCCGAGCGCGTAGACGGACGACGGATTGCCCCAGCAGTCCGTGAGCGCCTCTGTCATGGCCCGCACGCAGGCGGGGCAGGGCTGCGTGGTGGCGGAATTGTCGAGATAGATCATAGTAAAACCTGATTTCTGTGGTTTATTTTCCAACGCAGAACCGCTCAAAAATGCGGTTCGTGATATCCTCACGCATCGTCCGGCCCGTGACCTCGCCGAGCGCATCCATGGCCGATTCCAGATCGACCAGCACCGCGTCGGGCGTCATACCCGCACGCAGGCTCTGCACGGCGGAGTCGACGGATTTTTTTGCGCGCAGAATGGCGCCGGCCTGCCGCGCGTTCGTCAGAAGCGAGCCATCGCACGGCGCATCGTCCGGGAAGAGCATATCAAACGCCTGCTCCAGCAGATCAAAGCCCGTGCTGTCCTTGCAGGAGACGGGGATGATGTACGAAAACGGCAGATCGGACGGCTCGATCGCGCCGGGCAGATCCTGCTTGTTCAGAATCGCGATCGCCTCCGGCGCTTCGAGCGCCGCGCCCATCGCGCGGCGATCCTCTTCCGTCATAGGCTTGGAATTATCAAGGACATACAGCGCTACATCGCAGTCCTTCGCGGCCTCCATCGAGCGGTCAACGCCGATTTTTTCGATCACATCCTGCGTGTCGCGGATGCCCGCCGTGTCGACCAGCCGGACAAGGTGCCGCCCGAGCGTGACGGTCTGCTCGACCGTGTCGCGCGTCGTGCCGGGAATGTCGGTGACGATCACGCGGTCAAAGCCGGACAGGCGGTTGAGAAGACTGGACTTTCCGGCGTTCGGACTGCCCAGAATGACCGCCTTGATTCCGGACTGCACCATCCGGCCGCGACGACAGGAGGAAAGCAGCGCGGTAAGCTGCCGGCTGCTTGCCGTCAGCGACGCTTCATAGCCGGAGAGCGTGAAGGGGTCGATATCCTCGTCGGGGTAATCGAGCACGGCGTGGAAATGCGCGCACAGATCGACCCAGCCGTCGTAGATCGGGTCGATCTTTTTGCGGATCGCACCTGCAACTTGTCCGGCGGCGTTTGCCGCCGCGTCGGCTGTCTCGGCGTCGATGAGATCGATCACGGCTTCGGCCTGCGTCAGGTCCATCTGGCCGTTTAGAAATGCGCGGCGTGTGAATTCGCCGGGCCGCGCCTGCCGGAAGCCTGCGGCGAACAGCGCCTCAAGTCCAGCGGTCAGTGCGGCGGGGGAGCCGTGGCATTGAATTTCGGCGGTATCCTCGCCGGTGTACGAATGCGGGGCGCGGGAGATGAACGCCATGCAGTGGTCGATGGGGCGTCCCTGTGCGTCAAAGAGCGTGCCGAGCGCAAGCTTCCGGTCGGGGAGGGAAGAAAGCGGCCTGCCGGAGTTCAGCCTGAAGACCTGCCCTGCGGCCTCAATGCACCCGTCGCCGGACAGGCGCAGAATGCCGATGCCCGTGCGGGCACGGCCCGTGGCAATGGCGGCAATTTTATCAGACATGGCCCCTCCTCACCGGTAGACGACCTCGATGCCCTTGAGCAGCAGCGGCTTGATGTCAAAAACCGCCGTGTCGCCGACCGCGCATGGAAGATTCGTCACGTCCACGCACGTGTGCAGCATCCCGATATGGCCCAGCACGCGGCACTTTTTCCCGTTTACCGTTACATAAAGATGCTTCTTAAAAATCATCTGCTTCAGATTCCGCAGAATGCCGCGCAGACAGTCGCGGAAACGGAACAGGTCGTTTCCCATCTCCACGCCGAACCCGTGGTACCAGCCCACGGAGAACACGGCCACGCGAGTGGGTTTTTTCGCTGTCCAGCCCGCGCCGTAGCCGCAGCTGTGGCCCTTCGGAAGCCAACGGAGTTCTTCCACCGTTGCCTGACACTCGCCGATGCGGGCAAGACCCCAATTTCCGCGCACAGACACACGCCCCAGGATGGCCGAGCCTACGCGCACGCCGTCCATCGCGTATTCGGGGTATTTCAGAAGCCCGGCGGAGTTCAGCATATGCGCCATGCCGGTGCCGCAGCCCTCGGCGTGCAGCTTGTCCAGAACGCCCTGAAACGCCTCGGCCTGCGCAATCGTCGCTTTCTGATTGCAGAACGCGGAATGCAGATGCGTATAAATGCCGGTCACGTGCAGGCTGGGCATATACTTGAAAATGGGCAGCAGCTGATCCAACTCGTCCGGCAAAAAGCCGTACCGGCCCATGCCGGTATCGATCTTGACGTGTACCTGCGCCTGGACACCGAGCGTTTCCGCCACGCCGTTCAGGACGGCTGCGTCGTTCTGGCTCGAAACGGTCAGAATCGCGCCGAGGTTCAGAAGCTGCGTCAGCTCCTGCGCGTCGGCGGTCGGGCGGAGCATCAGAATGTCACAATCCTGAAACCCGTCTGCGCGCAGGCGGCTGACCTCGGAAACCTCCGTCACGGCAAAGTGCGTGACGCCGGCTTCCCGGCAGATCGCTGCCATCTGGACAAGGCCGAGGCCGTAGCCGTCACCCTTTAAAACGGCCCAGAGAACTGCGCTGCCTGCGCGCTCCTTTAAAATTTGCAGATTGCTCCGCACGGCGGCGGAGTCGACGACATACGCTTTCATGCTGCGCCTCCTGCGTTATTTCTTATCGCGGTTTTTGATGAGATAGACGGCCTTGCGCACATCCTTGAAGACCGACGTGCCGTGCTCCACGGCCCAGTAAATGACCGGCGAGAGCACCAGATCCTCTTCGCCGACAAACTCGGTGAAGTCTCCGCCGAAGCCCTGCTTGAAGCGGAACAGGCCGTAGAGCGGGTTATCCTCGGAGACGTTTCCGGATACGCCGCGGAAATCGTAGACCCGGCAGCCGGTTTCAATGGCCCACTGGATCATGCGCCACTGCAATAAATAGTTGGGCATCAGATTGCGGTGCTCGTTGCTGGACGCGCCGTAGAGATACCAGACCTTGTCGCCGTAGTGGATGGCAAGCGTGCCCGCGATGGGCGTGCCCTCGGGGTCAAAGGCCATGTAGAGCCGCGCGTGCTCGCCGAGATTGTCGAGCATATTCGCGAAATACTCCGGCTTGCGCGTGACAAAGCCGTCGCGCACGCCGGTCGTCAGCATGAGATCGGCGAACGCCGGAACCATTTCCTTGCCGCAGATCTTCACGCTTACGCCCTTGCGCTCGGCCAGGCGAATATTATAGCGCCATTTCTGGTGGAAGGCCGCCATAAGCTCATCTTCCGTTTTGCCCTCGACGTTCAGACGGAAGACATAGCGCGGCTGGATGGCCTCAAAATTCTTCCCGCCCTCCTTGCACCGGAAGCCGAACGACTGCATGAGCGCGGCGAATGCCGTGTTGCTCGACGGCACGTCCGGGTCGAGCTTGATAACATATGATTTGTATTTTTTCGCCAGCGCCTTCGCGCCCTCCAGCAGCTGGGCAAACGTCTCGCGGTCGTCCAGATCGCAGACCGGGCCGCGGCAGCCGTACATCAGCGTCCGGCCGATGCCGGGAACCTTGCGGGTCATGAGGGCCAGAGAGCCTTTGATTTTCCCGTCCTCGCCGCGCACGGCGACAGCGTCCCATGTCCACATGGGCTTCTGTTTGGCCCAGAGACTGCTCTGCGCAAAATGGCCCTTCGGATGGCTCTGTAAAAACGCCTCGTATTCCGCAAGCGTCTTGTCGGTGATCAATTCATACATGGCGGTACATCTCCAGATACATATTATATATGTGTGATTTCAAATCGCTTTCGCTATAGTCTACCACAAACAGCCGGGATATGCAAACCTGTGACGCGGAAAACAGGTATACTTTTCTGCGTTTGCGGAAAAATGACAGAAGAATCATCCAAACAGGAGGCAAAACCATGGCGCATTGGGGCATGGAGGACGTGCAGGCGTGCTTTGGGGATACGGCGGATCTCAATACCCGGCAGATCACGGTCGGCGGGCAGAGGCTGGGACTGCTGTTTCTGGACGGGCTGACCTCCGGCGGAGATATCGCCGAGCAGGTGCTGAAGCCGCTGATGGAGACGGTCACGCCGGGGAGCATACAGGAGGTTCTGACGCAGGCGGAGCGGGCGAGAGTCTACTGCGCCGTCGCCGAGCGCACGCAAGACCCCGCGCAGACGGCGGACAAGCTGCTGCACGGCTATTGCGCTGTCATTTTTCCGGGCACGGACACGGCGCTCTGCTTCGAAACGAAAACGAGCGCCCGGCGCGGCCCCTCCGCGCCGGAGTCGGAAAACACTGTCAAGGGCGCGAAGGACGCGTTTACAGAGACGATGCGCATCAACACCAGCCTCCTGCGCCGCCATCTGCGCACGGCGCAGCTGCGCTTTTCGCAGAAGACCGTCGGCCTGCGCACGAAAACCGCCGTCACGGTCTGCTATCTCGCCGACCTGACCGCGCCGGAGCTTGTCCGGCGCATGGAAAAGCGGCTGGAAAATATCGACATTGACGGGATGCTCACGCCCGCAAGCGTCGAGGAATACGTGACCGGTTCCCGCCGGACAGCCTTTCCGTTATTACAATACACCGAGCGCCCGGACACCTTCTGCCAGGGCCTTCTGAACGGACAGGTCGGATTGCTGGTCGACGGGCTGCCGCTGGGGTATCTGGCCCCGGTCGATCTCGGCATTCTTATGAAATCGACGGAGGACCGCGCGGTCGACTATCTCTCAGCGTCCTGCCTGCGCGTGCTGCGGTATCTGGCGCTGCTGGCCGCGCTGCTGCTGCCGGGGCTGTATGTCGCCATGGCGACGTACCATCAGGAGATGATCCCGACAAAGCTGCTGCTGGCGATCATCGAATCCAAGCGCGAGGTGCCGTTCGATACGGTTTTCGAGGTGGTGGGCCTGCTTGCCGCGTTTGAGCTTTTGCAGGAGGCGGGGCTTCATCTGCCGCAGGCCATCGGCACGGCGGTTTCCATCATCGGCGGCCTCGTCGTGGGCACAACGGCGGTCGATGCGCGGCTCGTCTCGCCCGCCGCGCTGATTGTCACGGCCTCCGCCGGGATCTGCGGCTTTACGCTTCCGAGCCGGGATCTGTCCGACGCCGTTCGCATCTGGCGCTTCGCACTGGCGATTCTGGCGGGAGCAGGCGGGCTGTTCGCCCTGACGGCAGGCGGCATTGCGCTGCTGATCCACCTGTCGGGGCTGACGAGTCTGGATGTGTCCTATCTCGCGCCGTTTTCCGACGCGCGGGCAAGACGCGCCGTGCTGCGCCCGCTTCTGGTGCGGCAGAAATGGCGCGACACGGCGCTGCACCCGCAGGATCTGAAAAATCAGGGGGACGGTCATGCTCAATAAAATCAGTATCGCGCTGCTGGCGACCGCGTCGGTGGTCAGCCTTTGTATGCTGCCGCGCACGGGGACGGACGCGGCGAAGCTCCTGCCTGCGCAGGTGCTCGTGATCGCGCAGGAGGACGGGCGGATCACCGTGGAAAGCGACAACGGCGCATCCGGCTCCGGCACGACGCTCCCGGACGCGCTTGCCGCCATGCGGGAAGGGGCGGAGGGCACGCTCTTTCTGGACACGGCGGAGCATATTATTCTCCTGCAAAGCACACAATCGCTTCTGCCCGCAGCGGTGCGGCAGCGGCAGTTCCGCCCGGCGGCAAAGCTGTATCTGGCGCGGATGGATGCATTGGATGCAGACGGCTGCGTGGAATTTTTGCAGGCGCACCCCGGTGCGGTGACGCTTGCGGACGCGCACGCCGCGCTTCTGCGCGGCGAAGCACTCGACCCGGCGATTCTGCTGCCGGGGGAAAACGGAGGGATCATTCTTGCAGGATAAGCTGACGCCGAGACAGGTGCGCGCGTGGAGCCTGTGC
>ENA-OZFZ01000253-OZFZ01000253.1-human-gut-metagenome-genome-assembly--contig:-NODE-253-length-29442-cov-7.788750_pt1 | contig 29442 bp, 44 predicted proteins | sample MGYA00244621_ERZ653640 | MGnify/ENA primary metagenome ERZ653640 (study PRJEB26926, sample SAMN06165019) | human gut metagenome | biome: ENVO:00009003; feature: ENVO:2100002; material: ENVO:00002003... | reverse complement strand
GACCGTGGAGGGGGGGCTATACCCCCCTGTATCTGGACCAGTCCAGTGACTGCGGAAGATTCCTGTTGCCGATTACTTGAGGCTTCTTTTTAAATCCACTAGCATATAGCTTGTCCGATTTCTGACGGTTGCATTGCCAATGAGCCAGCTGCAGATTGTCCAGACTAGATGGATGACCACCCTTGCTAATCGGTACGATGTGATCAATGACAGGCGACAATGGATCCGGAGCTTTTAGCGTCTTGTCAACAGGCTTGCCGCAAATCCCACAGACGTTTTGTGTCAGTAATATTCTTCTCTTATTCTTCTCAAATGCAGTCCTGTGCTGTCCTTGTCTGTCAGCTCTGACCATGCTGTCACCTCCACTGGTGGGTATATAAAAAGGCAAGGGATTAACTTGCACTCCAGGGGGATGCTTACCATCTTGGCATGGTATCCCCAAGGGGGTGTTAATCTCTTGCCTTTTTCGACGTTATCATAATAGCATGTATGCACGGTTACTTTGTATACACTCCAACTACACTCTTACTACACTTCAACTACACTACAACTGCACTCAAACTACACTGATTGACTGAACGCCCTGAATGTAAAGCTTGGTGACATAGCTGCAGCTATAGCTGACATCGTCCGCTATCTCTTCTAGAGACTGCAGGCCGATGAAGTATCGGTCCAAAACCAACGCCTGCTTCTGATTGTCGAGAGCGTCAATGCATCGTGTAATGTCTGTCCTGTCCTGACGTGCATACTTGAGAAGCGTGTTGATTTTATCTTCCAACTCTTCCCTTTGAATAAGCTTGTCTGTCAGCGTTATTTTGACTGATGATTTAGGTTCACTGCTCATGGCCGGAGACTTGAGCACGATAAGATCACTGTCAATCTGCGCCAGTTTATCTTCTAGCCGCTGAATTTTTTCCATCTTCTTTCGATACTGAAAAAGATATGCTTTGTTTGTTTTAAAGTCATTCACTGTCAATCACCCCCCTCCTGCTTATTATCTGAACCTCCCGGTTGCGATAATATGCTTCCTACGCCCTAGATTCCATTCCTTAATCCAGTACTTGACCCGACTGACGGTCATTCCTAATTCCGCACCTATGGCGGCATCGGTGGCTCCGTGATCAATCAAAGACTTCAGCTCAGCTTTCCTCTGCTCAACTAACTTGCGATAGGGATCTGATTTGATGAGATTGTACATGCCATGCGCAAGCCAGTATCTTTCTGATAACCCATACTTCCTGACAGTCTTGCTTGCCGCTTCGGGAGTGGAGCCGATTGCCTCTCCAATCTCGGCATAAGTCATTCCCTTATCAACCATTTTCTCGATTTTCTCGCGTGGCGGACGTGCACGGCGCAAATCTGCACCAGTTTTATTCGCATGTATATCGTCCTTTTTCTTCCTGACCTTCCGAACCATTTCAACAGCCTTGCCAAGATCCGGATCATTAATTGCACTCAAGTTGTCAAATGCACTCCAGCCATATCTTTCCACAATCATCGTAACCGCTTTTCCAAACTTCAATCCCATCGTCTCACCTCGCAAGCCAGTTGCATATCAGAAACATCAGCATGCACCAAACAAGAAACACCAACGACAACAAACACCCGTATTTATTCATGTCATTCATTGCCGTTCCTCCAGTTCGTCCAGGAATTCCTGCATGCGCTTGATGTTGGTGTTGATCCAGAGCCTTGTATCGGCGGTTATCTGACCCGAATTCTCGTATTCCTTCACTGCCTGTTCAACCCAGCTTTCCAGATGACCAAGGCAGCTGGCCTCACGTGCAACTGGATTGTCAAATCCGTATTTTGTCTTGTGATTTCTGCAATAATCCTTCAATGTCTTTTTCAAAATTACATCTCCTTTGTAATTTCCCGCCTTGAAACAGGCTCAAATTTCAATTTTTCGCATTTTTTCAAAACTCAACGGCCCGTGCTTCATCCCTCCCAAGGGGCGCGCGCCAATGCGTTAGCTTTGACGCGCGCCCTTCAGGCTAGCCCTACTTGCTATTTATCAGCAAATAGATTAAAATGAGAATCAAAATGATTTGTTCCAAGGTTGTCACCTCCTTTAGCATCGGAAAATCACAGCTTGCTGTGATAAGATGCGTTAAAAGGAGGTGGCAACCTTTTTTTGTTCTCAGCAAAAGGGGCTAGCCTGAAAAAGTTATTGGGGGATGCTTCTATTCATCTTCCGTTTCCTGTACACAATCAATCCGCTAACCACCACCTGTAAAACAGATACATGAGAACACCACATGTAAAGAATGCTGCAGAAACAATGCGTTCTAATTTATTCATATTTTTCATCGGAATCTTCCTCCTCAAGCAGATAGGCAGCTATGTTGTTAATGCTTGTGGTAGCCCAGTCTATTTGCGCAAAGGCATAGCAGAAATCTTTTGGTCGTGCCGCCACAGCCGTATGAATATCAGTGCGTTTTCCAAGGCCGTAAATCAAGTGCCAGATCTTGCACTCCGCTTCGATTATATATTTGTATTCGTCGTCGATATTAAAATCCGTCACCCCGAAATCGCTCAGTTCGATCATTCCATCCGGACAATTGTTCATACCGTCCATTCGCCGTGCATAGATGACAACACTGTCCCCACAAACATCGATGGATGATGTGGTTATACTGCACCACTCACCGTCCCCCAACGGCTCAATAGTCATGTTTTGGTTATACCCGCTCCCCTCTTTGATCAGAGCTTTCAGTTCGTTCGATAAATCATTCATCTTTAGTCACCTTCTCCCTCGCAGCCTTAAGTCGTTCTGCCATCTTGGCTCTTTGCTCGTCAGAATAACGGCGCTTCTTGCCGATCCGGACCGTATATGCGCTTTCGTCCAGATACCCGTCAATCATAACCAACGCCCCGTCTCGGTAGCCCTTCTTGACAGGCTTGGACTCGTCAAGCACCGCTTCATACTTGCGTGCGTGCGCTGGGTAGTCAGTGCATATATGCCACGCACGCTCTTTTGCGTCCCAGGTAAGGACGGTTTCCTGCTCATCTATCGTCAGCGGCGGATAACTCTCAATCTTTTTGACTTTCATTTTTTGTTCCTCCTAATTTCGTGCGTGCTCTATTGCTTTACTCAAGTTGATGCAGCTTACGAGACAATTTAACAAATCATCAGAGAGAGAAACATTCATCACTTGGAAGCTCCAGCTATCAGGACCGTATTGTTCGTGTGCTTTAAGCAAAGCCGTGTAAGATTTAATAAGATCGTGCATATCGTTCTTTAATCCGATGTAATTTTTTTGTACTTCGTTCATTTTTCTATTCCCCTTTTAATTTAAAACTGCCCCTCTTCTTTGCACTTATCGTGTATCTTCTGGCGAGGTCTCCGTCCAGTCTTGCCAGCAAGTCGTACTCTAGTTTTGAACTGATAATTCCGTATTTTTTCGTGATGCGCATCTAAGCGCCTCCTTCTCTGCTTCTTCAGCAGTTTCAGCTTTGACCAGCTTGTTTGTGATGACCTTGCCGATTTTAATCGTCACTAAGTAGTTTTTCATTGATCTTCTTCCCTCCTTCCAATGCGCCGGCGGAGGACTCGAACCTTCTCATCGTGAGATGGACCGTTCCCGGCACGCTTGAGCCTGATTATCCGTACGTTACAACTAATTTCTTAAAGGAGTTCTGCCTTGCAACGGCTAGCCAACCGATTATCGACTCAAGAACAATCGGTCGGCTATGCACGCGTTACGCTTTGAGCGCTGACCATAATGTCCGCGTGCTATCTATGACCCGATTTGCGCTACACTTCAGGTTTTCAATTGTGAGTATCCAACCCCGTCAATGCTTGCGTTCTCAAAGTCAAATGTGAGACTAATATCTTTTTTTCGCCCCGGAGCATATAGGGGCGATGGACCCTGCAGGGCTCGAACCTGCGACCGGACGGTTATGAGCCGTCTGCTCTGCCGACTGAGCTAAGGGTCCGTGCCCATGGCAAATGCAGTGTTTGGTTTGCCATGGTGTGATTATCTGATAATGTCCTGCCAGTCATAATCGATGTTGACCATCGGCACTGGCTTGACTTTTTTCGTGGTGCCCAGAATGGCGACATTGAAGTAATTCTTACGCATGACAACGACCTCAACAGGAATTCCGTACTTTCTCGCAAACAGCGAAAACTTTATTTTAGACTTCTGGTCTATGGCGTACTCTGTATAACCATTCTTGACGTCATACACGTGTTTGATTGACCCGACTTTGTCATATACGACAAAGTCGCTCTTATAAACCGTCTGACGAAGCTTGACTAGCTCCAGGGGGAATGTCTCAAGCAACGTAAATCGTTCCTGTGTGGTAAACTGGTAGCCGCTCGGCTTAAGATAAAGCTGATAGAAGCTTGCTTCCTTCATCGAATCAAATTTAAGACCGTCGATGACAACCTTTTTTCCAAAGTGTGAAGCCGCATGAGGTGTATTTCGCACTAATACGTTCTCCTTTCCCTCCGTCAATCCACTGCTTATAATTGTTGATAAAATCATATTTCTTCGCCTTCATCATCGTAATCTCCCTCCTTAAGTTGATAAGCAGCTATGTTGTTAATGCTTGTGGTAGCCCAGTCTATTTGCGCAAAGGCATAGCAGAAATCTTCTGGCCGTGCTGCTGCAGCTGTATGAATGTCAGTGCGTTTTCCAAGGCCGTAAATCAAGTGCCAGATCTTGCATTCTATCTTGATTATATTTTTGTATTCGTCGTCGATATTTAAATCCGTTACCCCGAAATCACTTAATTCGATCATTCCGTTCATTCGCCGTGCATAGATGACAACATTGTCCCCACAAACATCGATGGATGATGTGGTTATACTGCACCACTCACTATCTTCCAGCGGCTCGATAGTCATGGTTGGGTTATAACCGCTCCCTTCTTTGATCAGAGCTTTCAGCTCGGTCACTAAATCATTTGTCATTCTCGTTATCCTCCTTCATAATACGTCTCAGCACATCCCCGTCATTTTCATCAAGATCAAGTTCTTCGTCGTCCTCCTCTTCCATAATCGTTTCCACTATCGTCTTCAGCACTCATGCCTTCATCTTCCTCTCGGCCCTCATGCGCTCAATCTCGGCTAGTTCCGCCTCCATGTCGAAGTTGGCATTCTGCTCTTCGGTCAGCCTGTCCAGCTCGGCATTGTGCTTCTCCAGACTGTTCTCGGCAGGAGCGCGCCGTCCATTCTGTCTTGCCTGTCTGGTACGACCACGGTTGCCGTGCTCTGCCTCCAGTGCTTCCGCATCAGCAAGTGTGCGGGCTTTCCCTTCCCATTGCCTTAGAACCCCCAGAACGAACTTCCAGTTACGGGCATTCTTTTCCAGGGAAATCTTCATCGCCTTGATGATGATTCCACCAGGCTCTTTTGACCTTTGCTTCCAGTCGTCATACGTCTGCCTGATGTCATCGTAAAGATAGCTGCTGAGCATCCCAAAATTATCTTGATAAAATTGGGTTACTTTGGCGAAGCCGCCGCAGTCGGTTATCTGTTTCTGCTGATCCTCTATGTTAACTACATTTGGTTCAACGGCTTTCTCCTGCGTCTTTGATTCTTCAGTACTTAGTTTATTAGTACTTAGTTTATTAGTATTTAATTGTGGCTGTTTTTCCGTGCACGGTTCCACTGTAGACGGTGATACCGTGCACGGTTCTACCGTGAACGGTTTTTCCGGTCGCGGTAAAGTGTGTTGCGGTTGCTCGTATACATCGTAGTTATATCCGATATGTCCACTTGAGTCTCTGGTCATGGTTCGAACTAAATAGCCGTTTTTCTCAAGTTCCTTAAGTGCCCCTTGTATGATGTTCTTGCTTTCTCGGCAGATAGCAACCAACCCAGGAACTGAGTAATCCCAGTCATCAGGCAACGACAGCATCTTAGATAAGAGCCCTATCGCTCTAAGTGACAAGTTCCTGTCCCTTAGATGATGGTTACTCATGACCGTGTAGTCTCGGTTCTTGTTAACTCTGAAATATGCCATGACTATCTCTCCTTCCTTTCCGATTCGGGCATCCCACCCGTCCGGTGTCATAAGGCCACTGCCCAAGCTTCCTTACTCAACTTCGATATCCGCAGCACTTGTGAACGCCGTGATTTGCTTCGTCGCCCTGCAGTACTCGCAATGACCGCACCGCTCCGGTTCAGCTCTGCCGGCAATCAGGTCAGCAATATGATCCTGATGTTCCTTGACGTCTTCCAAAGCCTCCTTGAGATACTCCTGATCTTGTTCGGAATTGAAACTGAAAGCGTCATGATCGCATGGTGTCTGCTTTGACACCGCAAAGATGAACGGCTGGCACTCAACGCCAAACGTCTGCTTGATGAGCTCGGTGTATATCGCCATCTGAAGGTAATACCCGTATGCCTTGATGAACGGCACCTTGCGATGCTCCTCCTTATCCCAGAACCCCTTGTGAATGTCTGCCGTAGTCTTAATGTCGCAGAAGTACTGCTTGTCAAGATTGAGACTGTCGATTTTACCCTTCCACTGACGGCCGAAGATATCTCCAGTCACAATCACTTCCTTCTCTCCGACACTGTACAGGTTAGTGAACACCTGATCAGCCTCCAGGCACTTAATCATGTTGTCGCCGACCTTGTACGGAGCACGAAGCGTACCGCTCTTGGTCAGCATTGCGTCCTTGTTTTTCTCGATAAATGCAGAGTGACTGGTCTCGCTCTCAAAGTAGCTGTGCACGTAGTTCCCTACGAGCAGAGCGGTAGGATCCATGACGGGCATGTATTCTCCGTTCAGTTTCGCCAGGGCAAAGGCCTCGCATTTTCGGAAGTCCTTGTAGAGCGACGTACTCATGTAGTCAAAGCTTGTCGCGTTATCGTAGTAGTTTTCCGCTGTAAGTTCCATTTTTCGTTCCCCCTTACTTTGAATATTCTTCTGCCGGATTGAACAAATCTACCGGGCGAGGTTCGCGTTGGAATTCTTCCGTTTCCTGTTGCTGAACGTGTTCCGGATCCATCGCCTGTGCAATCAGGTCATCAGCCTTGTTCTTGGCCACGCTGTTTTCGGTTGCCTGCACTGCCTTCTTTGTCTGCTGCATCTGCATTTGTCCGTCGTCATCTTCCGTGTAGAGCGCTCCGAGAGTTTCCGGGAACGCTTCACGCAAGGCATTCACGATGGCCGTCTTTCGGATCATCGTTGCCGGCATGGTCTTCCAGGTTGACTGACCTTTGGAAAATTCACTAAGCGAAATCTCCACCCTGACGGGAATATCCCTGTCTTTGCGGTACACCTCACACCAGCCGCCGACAAGCTGATCAAAGTCAGGTACTGTAAAGGCACCGTTGCGGAACTCAACCCCGTTGTTATTCACAACAATTACGCCCGCTTTAAGGCCGTTGTACTGAGGATGAGACTCAGCACGTTTCATGAAGGCCTCTTTCGACGTGATAAGCTGTGCGGGCTTATCTCCGAATTTGACGATGAAGGCCTCATTCAGGAACGGATTAAGATGCTGAAACTTACACAGGTTAAGGAACATCGCAATTTCCTGTCTGGTAACTTCTTTGGAATTGCCGCGGACAAGATAGTCCCTCACGATGCTTGGAGAAAGTGTCACGTCATCGCCGTTTGCCTTGAATGTAATGCTTCTTTGTGTTTGTTGATTCTGTAATTGATTTTCCATTTTTATTTCCTCCCAAAGTGTGCTATACTTAGCACGATATCTTTTGTGACCGCCCTTATATCGGGCGGTTTTTTTAATATCCGAGCTTGTCAAGCTCTTTTAACATATCCCACAATTTTTGCCTTGCGGGGTCCCACTTCTGCCAATCACCGTACGCAAGCTGATCCATGGCCCAGATAAGGCTGTGGGGCTTTTTGATCTGTTTTAAAAACCCCTTCACGATTTTTTCCGGGTCCTCCGATGGTTCGACAAGACGGGGATTACCGGTCTTAGGGTCTACCATCAAGCAGAATTCCTTCTTGTATTCCATCTCACTCACCTCCTTTCTCATCTTCACACCCCCACAAACACCCAATAGCCCCTATCATCAGCCCTACTACCACGTGCCCGTAGACGGCTCCAACGATAATGCCCAGGATGCACAGCAGCAACGGGCAAGTGCTATTTGCTAACATGTTCATTTTTTGTTCCTCCTTTTCTTCCTTACGTTTTCGATTTCTTTGATTTTCCCAAGTACCCTCTTAAGCATTTCGTCTCCGTACGTCTTCTTTGTGATGTCTATCAGCTTTTTGGCATCTTCACCACGGGCTTGTGTCTCCAAAGTACAAAACGCTGCAATGTAAGCTAGCAGCTCTTTTTCTGCATCAGGATCATTGACATGTGAAGTTACAGCGGCAACGAGCCATGCACTATTTTCTGTTTCCCATTTCGTGTTACTAGCCATGGCAAGCAACAAACCCATGGTACTGGCAGGCACCATGACGGCCTTTTCTTTTCCTATTTCCACGTTTTTCATCTCCTTATCTTGGTAATTTCGCCCGCCAGTCAATCCGCTGACGGTTCTCTTCCATCCATTCCTTTGCCGGCTTGGCGAAGATTATGTTCTGCTGACCACGACCGTTGGCACGGATCAGCCAGCCATCAGGCCCGGTAATTTCGTCGTCAAACCGTGAGAAGATATAGAGCGCTACCCACGCTCGGCTTTTGTTTCCGCAGCACTTCTTGCGGAATTCGTCAAGGCTCCATGTGATTCCTGACAAATCTTGATTAAGCAGATCATCGATTCTGCTATTGATCAAGTTTTCGACATATTCTTGATCAATCGTTATTTTTATTGGCGACATACTAAATCCTCCTATTCGCAAATTTTTTCTTCCCAGTCAATTTTCGGGAAGAATTCCTTATACCACTTCTTAGCCCCGGTAGACAGGATTACAGTTCCTGTTCTCCCGCCACTTCCCTCCTTTAAGGTGCACCAGCTTTTGATTTCGCTGATGTTGGGCTTGAGGAGGCATTCTTTAATCCATGTGACATTCTTTGGGATATCCAACTCCCGTTTGAAATCAGCGACGGACCACGTTTTGACCTCTTCAGCCTGCCGCTTCAGGTCTTCATAATCGACCCGATTGACCAAAACCATGTCCTTTGGAATAGTTATGGTCACTTCAGCTTTCAGATTCTGCATGCCAAATCCTCCTCTCCGACAAATTTGTTCACGAAGTACTGCTGGCCCTTGCCAGTAACCTTCGTGGTCTTGCATATTCTGCTTGAGCCATCGCTTTGATTGATGGTTCTTTCAATAATCTTGAATAGGCCTAACTCCATGCTCTTCTGTGTAGGCATGTTATAGTCGGACCCCTTTCTGCTGATCAGATAACCGTTATCTCTCAGCCATCTGAACAGTCTGTTAGCTCCGATGTCAACACCGTTGCCACGGATAATCTTGGCAAGCTCCCCAATAAGGATTGTCGTATCACTTGCTGCAACACTATCAGCAAACAGCGCCTTAGGCCTCATTTCTTGGTTTTCAGTTTTAAGTTGTTCGACTTTCTTGTTAGCAATCTCTAAAGCTCGCTTCATAACCATTTCTGGGCTGTTCCAAGCTTGCTCCACTTTGATAAAGTAATCTCTGATTTTGTATCCTTTATCAGTTCCGCTCATCATAGCAATATGTTTAGCTGTTTCGATAGTTAAAACATAATCTTGTAAATCTCTAGCTTGAACACCTCCATTATTTTGAACCTCCGTAGTTGTAACTACGCTGGTAAAATCAATGCCATCACGAAAGTGTTTGAAATTTTGTTTAACCCACAAACTGAACCTTGTTTTAACACCTAACACTTCGTGCAACTCTCTAGCTGACACTACTTGCACATCTTCTTTTGTTTTAACTTCAATTAATTCGTTCATCGTTCCATCGTCCCCTTCTTTCCAAAATAATGTCTCCACAAAATATTTGTGATTTCTGCGTTAATCGTAATGCCCTTTTCGTTTGCTTTGTCTGATATAGCCTCAAATAGCTTTGGTGTCATACGGTACGTAAACCTTACTTTTTCTTTTGCCATATTTTTGACGTCAACCCCTTTCGCTTAATAATATATATCATATTCATTTTGGCGTCAATATGAATATTGTATTTTTTGAATTTGTTTTATAATATTGTCAATAAGACGTCATTTTGCATATCAATATTGGAGGTTAATTATGGCTGATAAATTTACCAGAGAAGAAGATAAACGCTTTACTTTACGCATTGACAGGGAACTCTTTGCTACAATTGAAAAATCAGCAAAGGACAATAAACGTTCTATTGGAAGAGAGATAGAATTCATTCTGGCTCAACACTTTCAAAAAAATAATCATAAAGAATGATGCTTAATACTTCATTCACTTGCATTCCTTTTCGCTCTGCTTCCTGCTCTAATTTCGCTTTTAATTCAGCAGGAAGGTAGAGCGTTATTTGTTTTTTATTTCCAAATGGGTCCTTACTCATGCCAAATCCTCCCCTCCGACAAACTTGTTCACGAAGTACTGCTGGCCCTTGCCAGTAACCTTCGTGGTCTTGCATATTCTGCTTGAGCCATCGCTTTGATTGATGGTTCTTTCAATAATCTTGAATAGGCCTAACTCCATGCTCTTCTGTGTAGGCATGTTATAGTCGGACCCCTTTCTGCTGATCAGATAACCGTTATCTCTCAGCCATCTGAACAGTCTGTTAGCTCCGATGTCAACACCGTTGCCACGGATAATCTTGGCAAGCTCCCCAATAAGGATTGTCGTATCACTTGCTGCAACACTATCGGCAAAGAGTGCCTTAGGCTTCATCTGCTCAATTTGAATATCCTTCCGCTTGAGTTGTTCAGCGGCTTGTTGAAGCAAATCAGCAAGCGACCCTTTATCAGTCACGATTGAAGCCGCCTTTTGGTCCGTCATGTATGCGCCGTGTTTGCGGATTGCAGGAAGGACTTCGTGAGTTACCCAACGCTTAAACTCTTTAGCTTTTGGTAATTTGCTTGACAAAATCAAGCTGTAAAGACCAGATTCGTTGATAATTGCGATTTGTTGTGTTCCTCCAAGGGTGTAACATTTCGTTACCCCCTTATCTTCACTGTCTACATGATCAGCAATAGCCTTGCGACTGTTTGAGTACCCTAGCACTTCTGCTACATCTTTTCCGACAAACCACGGTTCCCCTTCGATTGTCAATGCTCTGATTTGTTGATCTTCAAAAGTAAAATTCTTTAATTCATTCATTCAAATCATCCTCTCTAGCTAAGCTTAAAATCAGAGATGATCTTTAAGATCACTCTGTTTGCTTGCGGATTTTTCTTGCGCCCGGCCAAGTAATCTGACAAATCTTGCTTAGACATCCCGTACATCGGTAACACCGTTGTTGGTATATCAATGTTTACACCGTATTTGGACAACTTTTGGACAACTAGTTAACCTCACAAAAAAAGGCACACCAGTCATTTGACCAGTGTGCCTTTACCTATCTATATAAATTGTCAGTATACCAAACGCTGACCGATATAGATCCAGTTAATGTTGCTGATGTGATTGCGACTAGCCAGTGAGCTTACTGATGTGCCTAACCGACTAGCAATGCTGCTCAACGTGTCGCCACGGCGCACTGTATACGTGCGTGACGTCTGTCCGCTGATGGTCAGCTTGTCGCCCGGGTGGATAACAGTGTAGATCGTCTTTCCGTTGCGTTGTGCCAACGTATACATAGAAAGTCCATACTTAGCCGCAATGCTCCACCACGAATCACCAGGCTTAACAACATAAGAGCTAGTATTGTTATTTTTAACTGGTTTGGCACCGTTTTTGATTGTGCCCTTAACTTTAATTTTTTGCCCTGGATGAATAACGTTGTTGATCGACATGCCATTAAGCTGTGCCAACTGATACATGTCCATACCAAAACGATTTGCGATTGACCACCACGAATCACCGGATTGAATGGTATAGTAGTTTCCAGAAACGGTAACGGTCGGCTTAACCGTCACGTTATTTTTTACATCTCCTTTAATAACAGAAACAAGTTCCACGTTTCCATCAGTCCCATGCCAGTTATCCGCAAATTGCCACATCGCTACATAGTTCATTGACGGGAAATAAGCAAAATCCGGAGCTAACTGTAACCCGGTTGTCTTATAGCTAGCAACCCACAGGCACGTTCCAAACTGCTTACCAATACGCTCAATATCTACATATCTTTTCATATAATAGGCACCGCTATATAGTAGCGGTTTATACCCCGCGCTTTTAACGGCTGACATAAACTCAATAATTGCATCGGTATTGGCTGTTCTTGACATCGATGCACCCTGCTCGTAATCCAATGCGATAGCAGCGCCCTGTTTTAACCCTGTCCTGTGCGCATCCGATACTGCATAGCCGGCCATCTTTTGCGCCATCAATCTATCTGATCCAAACTGTCCCCAGAAGTAGCCTGCAACGTCCTGACCACTTTTTGACGCATTGGCTAGCTGTGCCGAAGCTTTTGGATTTTGATAATGTTCTCCTTCAAAGCCACCGGAACCGCCTAGCTTGACAATGGTAAATTCAGACCCTAGCTGTTTGCGTTGTAGCATGTACTCAAAATCACTCAATTGATAGCTGGATACGTCCTGGCCTAATCGATTTGCCTGCGCGTTTTGACTGCATAAAAAAAGCCCTGCGCATATGGCAAAGCCCAACATGATTTTACTTTTCATCACCATCACCTCGATAATCATCGGACAGCTTATAGATATATTTTTTAAGCCATTCGGGAATCGGGATTCCCATCTGACCCAGATTTTCTATAATCGAAATCCCGTAAAACAGGATGTAGAAAATCAAAAGCGTATCGGCCATGCCACTCGCTCCGTAGATATCACATAACGGATAAAGTACGCATACAACTAGCAGCAGAGTCGAGTGCTTGATCAGGCCGCTGATTCCCTTACTGGATGTCGTTTCCTTGTTAATCAGTGATTTTACAAAACCTGTCATGACATCGATTAGAACCACTAGAAAAAACGCAAAAAACACAGGGTTATCAATCAGTGACGAAAGATGTTTAAAATATTCGATGTGAAGCATTTAATCACTCCTTCCATTGTAATTATTACTTTGTCTCGTTTTCTGAATACACTTGGTCTTGAACTGTATAAACGTACTCACGAAATGCGTTTGCATCATCTCTAACAGCTTTGGAATTCTTGCGATAAAGATCAACGTTGACAATTGTTGTAACGATATCTTGACTCAACGCATCATTAGATGATACTTGCGCCGAAAAACGTGCCACCGATTCATCTCCTATTTTTGATTCTCCAGAAAGGTTGACTGTTTTCTGTTTTGTAAGTGCCATTGCTAATTCTCTTCTTTCTTTTGATTTGCTTCTGCTACCATTTGTTGCAATTTTTCATTTTCAACCGCCAAGTTAGCTAATTTGATATTAAGATTACCAATTTCGGCAGCAAGGTTGCTGATGATTTTTTGTAATTTTTCAGTATCCATTACTTATCCTCCTTATTTTCTGCTCCAATAATGTTAACTAATGACGGATCTACACCGTTTTGCTTGCAGAAGTCCTTTTGCTCTGCAATGGCTGCTGCCATAAATTCCTGTTGACGTTTCTCGATAACCTTATCGTCTTGTTCAGGCAAAATAGCTCTGCCATCATCAGAATAGCCGATTGGCTCTGATAGCCCCATCGTTCTAACGACAGGTGTGCTGCCATCGCCTGTTAAATATGTTTGCATTTCGGCAATTTCGTCACCGTTAGCATTTTCAATCGTATCTGTAAGAATAATTGTTTTTTTCAAAGCCATATCATTTCCTCCTATTTTATAAATCGCGAACCTTGGACCCGGCAAACTCTCGAATTCCGCCTGAAGCAAAGGCAATCCCGGATGTCGGTGAAACTCGATTGGAAATCGCAGGTATCTTCCATTGCTGATACCAGTTGGACCACTGACACCACGTAAATCTCAGCTTGTTAGAAGCACCACAGGAAATTTCCACATTTTCCATGTTCATAGTTCCCCACGGCTTTATATCGTCCCAACGAAACGCGATTCCTGATGATGATTTAGTATTTTCGTTGTAACCAACCTGTATAGATGGATAATAGTTGCCGCTATTCCCCCACCTAATATTGCGGATATAGAATGGATCCTTGCCGCCCGTATAAATTGTACGCGCCTTGTCGTTTTCCAACGTGCATGTATCGTACCAGTGGAAGCCTGTGCCGACACCACCATACCCTGTTGCCGACCACCTCATCGCATTTGTCCACTCATAACCGCCGTCAAAGTTACCTTTAACAACCTTGCCTATCGAAATTTCATCCCCATTACCGCCGCTGCTACTTGGGCAAACTATCAAGCCTAACCCGTTCGCGTTCGTGTTTGCCATATTTTCGCCGTAAGCTAGCCCGCCGGTCCAACGATAATCACCCGATTTTTTTTCTTGGCGCTTTATATGATACCCTCTACTGCCAAGATCAAATGCCCACTGATCCTTGTTAGCGGCTGTACCACCTTCAGCATGTATTCCTGACCCGTCTAAGCTCATCCACGAATTGTTGCTACCCATCAGCTTTGCAATTTTAGCCGTCAGCGTGCCGGTGGTGATTTTAGATGCATCGATATTAATAACGTTGATTTTGGCCGCATCGATTGTGCCGGCCAAAATCATGTCGGCCGTGATACCAGTTGCTTTGATTTTTTTTGCAAAAGTCGTCCCGTCGATCGCAACATCTCCATTTAATAAGATATGCTTTGAATCAATTTTAATCGCAGAGCTCGTCATGTCGATTTTCGATATGTCAGAACCACCGACTAGTTGGGCAACTTTTAATCCGATACCATCTGATGACTGTTTGATTGACGTCATGTTTGACTGAGTGTAGTCATCGAGTTTGGTGAAGCTAGCATACGCTACATAACTTGCGCCACCTTTGCCAGTTGTATCTTTAGTTGCTATGCATGGCAGAACTCGCGTGACATTATCCGGCACCGTTACAACGCCCTTTACCCATCCCCAGTGGTCTGGAGTGATAGTGGCACTTGGTCCCATCGCCCAGTGCGTTTTCCCGCCTTGTTCATAGCGCAAATACGCAGCAACTATAATGTTCAGCCCGTTATATACACTCTTCATATTGGGACACAGTGCCTCAACATAAAATTTAGTGCCCGGTTTGACAGGTATCCATGAGGTTCCATAGTATAAATCACCACCGGTCGAGGAGTACACCCAGTTATAGAATCCGTTAACCGGCCCACCTTTCTGGAGGGTTGCCGGCGTTTTTAAATCAGCACAGCGCCAATTTCCGACTGCTGAATCCTCAAAACTCTTTTTGCCGATGAGTTGACCGCTTGAATCCAGATTGTATTTCCACGCTTGCTGTTGGAAACCAGTTGCGTCTTGGATCCAGCTTGAGTTCTGATTGATCTTGATTAATTTCTTCCAGTCATCGGTGGCCTTCAAGTCACTGATGGTTGAGCTTTTAAGAGCATTTTCTCTAGTCTGCGTTTCCGTTTTGGTATACACCGACGATGACAAAGCATATGTCCGCTTGACTTCAGCTTGATAGGCCGTGAGTGCGTCAGCCTGGTCCTGTATGCGTTTGTTGACGTCATTATCCGACATACACCAATCTGTAGCTTTGTTGCCGGATTCTAGTTTAACGTTTCGGATTTCCAACCAGTCACTGGCACTGTATTCACTATACAGGCGCCCGATAAGCATTTTTTTAGTGCCGGCAGGCGGAATTTTTGACAAGTTGTATCTTATCCATACACGCCCCCATACCGTTGACGTTTTAATAGGGACCATGCCGTCTACACCAATGCTGTTGTTGACCCACCCTTGAGAGTTACATGCGCTCGTTACTCTGCCGTTAGCATTATAGTCGTTTCCGAAGAAAAAGCAGTAAAAACTCTTGCTTGTGTTTGCTCTGCAGTCAAACGATACCGTGATAGTAGTGCTTTGCAACTGTTCGTTAAGAACAAAAGTTACTGTATCAGTATAGTTTTTGCCAATGCCTACTTTTTTCCACGGTCCCGCCGTATTATCCAGCAAATTCGCTCCGCCAATCTGTAACCCGTCGATTTTGCCATTCAGCGATTTATACGATTCGGTCGTACCATAGGCATCAGCAACTTTTTTGGCAAATCCGCTACCAAAATTACCGGTTGTCCCATTATAATCAAGCGCACTGATCAGCTTGGTTGTTTGCTTTTTTGTTTGACTGGTTTCATTGCTGTACGCAGATACTAACGTGTTCAAATCACCGGTTGTCCCATCCTTACCGATCAGCTTCCGGATCGTAGTATCATAACCAGCTACTTTCGTATCGATGCCGCTTGCCTTAACAACACTATTTGCGAAACTTGTCGATTTCATCGTGTTTTCAATGTTTTCAGCTTTGGTCTTAACGTTTTTAACGTCAGCAGCTACTGTTTCGATTTTGTCAGCGCTTTGTTTAAACTGCGTGCTTGTCACATACCCATTCAAATCGGTTTTATTGGCTTTTTGGCTGAGTTCGGTTGACGTTTGTCGCTTAAAAGTGTTGTATTCACTACCATTGACTTTAGAATCAACGAGGGAGTCGATACGATTATTTTCGGCTTTGACGCTGATCAACCCGCCTTTTCCGTCGCTCAATGCTGCTTCAACTGCACCTGCTCTAGCCGACACTGACGTAACCTTGCCATCGAGCGTGGCATACGTGGCTTTAACGCCATCAACATCAGTTTTGATTTCCCCGATTGCTTTGCCGTTTTTTGTCACGGTTTTAGCAACGTCACCAACTTTAGCACGTGCTTCACTTGCGCTGTTATTTGCTTCCGTTGCATTTGCCGAAGCAGTATCCGCAGTTGCCTTTGCCGCCTTTGCCGTTTCCGAGGCTTTTTCCATGGCCGTGGAAAAAGCCTGCTTCTCAGTCTGGTAAGTTTCATTAGGTACGTACTTGTTATCGATTTCTTTAAATTGTGCGTTGAAATCTTTGATGGCCTGGTCAACTTCCTTCTGCGTGTTATGCAGTTCGGCGGTTGACGTAATCAGTTCCCAGCTTCCGTTTTTGTACTGGTACATTTCAGTTTCGCCGTTGCCCAGATCTTTGTACCATAAATCACCTTCGACGGCATACAATGGCTGATTAGCACCATAGAAGTTGGTGTTCTTGCCGTTTGCCGATTGCAGGGCAGACTGTGAATATTCTTTGGCCGATTGCACGGTGTCCTGCACTGCGCTGATTGTTGACGTGATGCTTGCTTTTTGGAAATCATCCCCCAGTTCGATCGTGCCGTTCTGCGCATTGAGTAAATCGTGAGTAACCTTATACACGCGCGTCAGGTACTCTATTTTTAAATCATGCCTGATAATTGCAACGGTATCGCCCAAATTTAAGCTACCGACATCAGTAACGGATGCTTTAAACGATACTTTAGGCCGCTTGAGTTCTTGCAGCTTGTCATACGTTGCCTTTATCAATAAATTTTTATCATTGATTTTGTCAAATTCGACAAAACCGATTCGAGGTTTACCATCGGAAAAACCATATACGGCCGTTGCGGACGGGTCCTCAAGATATTCTTGACCAGCCGGTTTATCAAGCGGATTGCCTGCTGATTTTTTCCAAACAACGTCGGCAAAGGTTATCTTCCGGCTATAACCGTCAGGGCTTCCGTCCGTTCCTTCGCTGACCTGCGCGCTCGATCCTCGACCAACCAGTGCAGTTACCAGTTCTTCGCTAGATTGTTCTTGCGTTACGCTTAACAGTTTGTCGCCGTACTCAAACCGCCGCCCCGTCCTAGCTCCTTGTTGTTGATACAGGTTAACTAATCGCCTTTTGACCTGGTTGTCAATCGGATCAAAAACAACATCGAACATGATTTCGAGGTTAAACAAGTTGACCACGCTCTGCAGACTGGCCAACACGGTCATGTAGTAAAAATTGGTTGTTTGCGTGCCGGTGTCAGCAACGTAACCGACCGAATATCGTGTTTGTGCAAGAATTTGCGTCAACATTTCTTTGGCAGTCCGATTCTGTGGTCTCAAATCCTTGATATATGAATATGCGCCCAGTTCGTCATATGCCGATTCAACAGCTGTGTACTCAACTTGATTGTCTTCTTGAGTTTCGGTTAAGATTTTAAAACACATATACGTTGTCGCACTTGGTCGTTGAAACAATACGTACAGACAGTCATCACGCAATTTTTTAGCAACGGTAAATTTCAAATTACCCGCAGTGTTAATCTGTTCTTCAAAAGTTGCGCTTAAAATATCTGATGATGTTATGCCGATGACGGCTTGTTTCTTATTTAACTGATACAGAATCACAATTTTTTCACCTCGAATCTGACCGTATATTCACCGCTTGCGTTAAACGTCAGCACCGTATTCTTATTGATCGTAAAATCAGCAAAATTGCTGTTGAGCGATACGCTCGACAATACGCTCACACCATTGACGGTGCATGACAACGTTCTAAAATCAACCACTATCTTTTTTTCGGCTGAAACTGACTGGTTGAGCAAAAACTTTTTGCCCTGATTGCTTGTCATCTGAAAAGAAGAAATGGCTGAACTAGGCGTAAATTCAACCAAAAGAGGGATGTTAGGAAATTCGCTATCATAATCAGCAAAAGCAACCGTTTTGCCAGTGCCTGTTTTTTGCCGTGCGATTGAATAACAGTATGGGTCGCTCAACGTCACTTCGATTGAGCCTGTCGGGTGTAGCGTAGTATCGTCAAGCGTAACCGATGTCACTGTGCCCACGTATTTATACAGCGGATCATCAGCAAACGAAACGACGGTATTCTTAGCTGCAGTAATCTGCTTGAGTTTGCCCATCTTGGCCATCAGATCGGCTAGGCTGACAGATTTAAGAAAAAACTTAATCGTCAGCTTTTTTGATTCTAGACGCGAACTCAGATACTTGGCGCCATCACTGGCCAAATCCGTAGCAGTTACTGCACGGGTAAACCCGCCTCTGCCAGTTACCGAAAGCGTAATGAACCCATCTACGCTACTATCCAAGCAATGACCACCATAGCTAAATGCCACTTGAGATTTCATCTAACCCCTCCTTTTAGAATTTATAATTGCGTTGGAACTGTGCTTTAGTCCCCTGCGCTTTTGAGATGTCGTCAACGAATGCAGAAAAATCACTGTTTCCAAGCGTTAAATTGATTACAACAGGTGTAGCGCTAGCGGTGGCCATGCCCGGGTCAACGTGTCCGGTTGCGGTAATCGCAGCAACCGGATTACACGTCAACGTGTCTGCAATAGTGCTACTCATGCCCAAAACGGTTGATTTGACGTTTTCAAAACCGGAAACCAATCCGCCGTTCAAGCCGGACATGATCGCATTACCGGCCGGGATCAGCAGTTTTTTATCGTAACTGATAGGTCCTTTATGTCTCTTAATCCAACCCGCAATACCTCTTACAAAGTGCTTGACACCGCCCCAGGCGGATTTCAGACCACCGAGGAAACCGTTCATGATAGCTGCACCGGCATGCCATAAATTGATGTTCCGCAATCCGTTAAATGCAGACCTAACACCGCCCAAAACACCCTTGACGCCGCCAGATACGTTGGAGACGCCACGGCCGAATGCGCTAAATGCTGCCTTAGCGCCACTGACGGCTCCGCGTACACCGCCGGATACGCTGGAAACAACGCTGCCTAATCCATGCCATGCTCCTGATACTGCACTCCGCAAGGCATTACCGGCAGACTTCAAACTGTTCCATGCGATTTTCAAACCGTTGACTACACCCTTGACGCCTTCACCAGCGAGCTTTACACCATCCTTGATTCCGTTCCACGCAGTGCTGACAACGTTCTTCATCGTTTTAGCCGCACCGCCCAGACCACCGAACTGACCGACTAACTGACCCATAAACGAAGCAAGAGCTGTCAAAACCGGTGAAAATGCCTTAAAAGCTGCAACAACGACATTGACAATCGGCGTCAACACTTGAATGGCAACTTTAACGGCATTAACCGCAAACGTGATTGTGCTAAGAACGCCCTTGAAAACACCGCCAAGAAATGCACCCAGAACTTTAAAAGCCGGGGTCAGCGCTCCAGCGATTGTTTTAAGCAGCGGCTGGCATGCGTTCCATAAGCTGGTTACTGCTTTGATCAGCGGGCTGACTGCCGGCAATGCGACGCTCGCAAATGTTTCAAACCCTGCCTGAACTGCCGGAAGTACAGCAGAAGCCAGTGATTTCAAGCCGCTGAAATCAAGATTGTTTATACACGTCTTAATCGTGTTTATTACGGGCGTCAATGCCTGCTGAACTTTGCTAATGCTGCCCGAAACGCTGCCGAAATCTATTTCAATGCCAAGATTCGAGAACATCCCTTGAAGTCCCTTTTTCAGTTCCGGAACGGCAGCCTGTATAAATGTCGAAAGAGCACTCGGCAACGTCGAAATCAAGCGGCCTAGCATTGGTACAAAATTGCCAAAGAAGAATGTTGATGTAGTCTTCGCCAGCGCGTTCAATGACGGAGTTATGTCTAACTCGCCGTCAGATAGATTGCCAAGAACATCCTGAAACGATGCTTTCATTGAATTGAACGACCCCTGAAGCGTAATTGATGCTTCCTTGGCCGTTGTACCCGTAATCTTAAGATGTTCCTGAACCGCATGGATTGCCTTGACAGTATCGCCAAAATCGCCGACAGTGTAGTGTTCCCCTGTCAGCTTTTCAGCGTCCTTCATCAGTCGTTCCATTTCGGATTTAGTACCACCGTAGCCGAGTTTCAAGTTGTCCAACATTTCATAGTTGCCACGGGCAAGAGATTGATACGTTTCCTGAACTAGTTCCATATCAGTACCCATTTTATTAGCGTTATCGCCCATGTCCGTCATTGCCACATTGGCCAGTTTTGCGGCCTTTTTCGTGTTACCACCGCACGACGACACAAGGGACGCCGCAAAACTGGTTACGTTTTCCATGTATGAGTTAGCCGACACGCCAGTTGTCCGGTACGCTTCCTGCGCATACTGCTTAACCATACCCGCAGAGCTCTTGAAAAGCGTCTCTACACCACCGATTGACTGCTGCAGCTTGCCGCCTTCTTCAATCGAAGCTGCGATCGCCTTACCGATACCGGCAGCCGCAATTGCAGCTGTTGCAACCGCAGCTAATCTTTTACCGAGGTGCAGTCCACCAGTGGCACCGGCTTCGTCAGCAGCAGGAACAACTTGATTTGTGATTCCGCCTGAAATTCCTTTAGCGGAAGGCACGATTTGCACATAAGCTTTGCCGAGCTCAATCGCCATCAGCTCCCACCCCTTTCAAAATTCTGTTGCGTGTTTCTTCAAACTCCTTGCCGCTTGCGAATGATATATTTTCAGTCTCAGGCTCTTGTGCGTTGCCTGTCAGCAAATCTACTACGCTTGCTGGTCTGTTCTTGCCGGTTTGCGCATCCTCTGTTTTTTGCCAGATGAGAATGCTTAACCTGTCTAGAATGCCCGCAGACAAAAGCGTATCAAGCGTATATCGCATGTCAGCCATTGCCATTTTTATGCGCGAATCGTCTCTTAAGCCATAGCAAAAAACAGCTACCCGGTCTGCAGGTAGCTGTCTGTAATTGTAAATGCCATACGTTTCAGCCAGGTCGCATATCAGCGCATCCTCATCTGCGTTAATGGCAGCGGCAAGGAATACTATTTTTTTAAGGTGGCCTGTGTGGAAATGATGTCTTCGAACTCGGCCACCATTTTCTCGATGTCAACCACTCCATTCTCGTCTCTGACATGATCTTTCAAATCCTTTACGCGGTCACCGATAAGCTTTTTGAAAATCTGCGGCAGAACGAGCGGATTATCATCCACCTCTGCCAGCAGCTCGACCAGCTCATAGTCCTTGAAAAGATTTTCATCAAATTCGTACTCAAATCCTGTCTTTGTCTTGCCTTTAAGCATTATGATCACCTCCCGCCTTTGGTTTGACAATGTACTCGTAGTGCGTGTTTGAGTTGTCATCGGGGAAGCAGGTAACGGTGGTTTCGTAGCCGACATCATCGCCGTCAACATACTTGATTTCGCCAATTTCGGTGACTTTCCCCTGCGGAATCACAATTCGCTTCAGCACATTGTCCCTCAACACCAGCTCAATGACAATCACGTGTTCTTTAAGCTCAGTTGAATTCGATTTAACGACTACCCCTGTGTCAAGCGTTCCTGTGACATTGGCATCACCATACACTTCCTTCAAAACGTCAACATTCAGTACTTCGGCCAAAGTGTATTTGAACGTATCCGTCTTTTCCTTCTGGACGGAGTTGATGATGTCACCGCCCCAAGCCTTGATATCATCAGTCTTGCGTTCATCCGAATTCTGAATGCCGTCATCTGACACGTATCCAAGGCACTTAAACGCTGCATTAAGCGCACTGGTTGCGTCAGTCGGCAATGCCGTCCCGGTCGGAGCGCTGTAAATGGCACCGCCGACTTTAGGTTTTGCATTCGTGACATATTTAACTGTTGTTGCCATTATATGACCTCCTTACAAATAGTTAATATCATATACCGCCTGATAGCGGTAATTCTTAGTTTCAGTATCAGTAAAATTGTAGCTGCCGTTAAGATGCGCACCACCGACGTTCTCAACCGTTGTCAGCCCGTCCATTGCTCGGATGACATCCTCATTGAGCTTCGCCGCATTATACAGTGATGTTCCGTACGATTGAATGGCAACCGTTGCCTTCTTCAAATGATTTGACTCACTACCGCCCGTTTTATCAAGCAGGACATACGGTACAGTAACGCCTGTTTTATGCTCCAAAAGCACGGGAACATCAAGCACACTGTCAAGATACTGTTTCAAAATGAGTTCAATCACGTGCCGCATTCACCGCCTTCAGAATCGTATTATGCTTCGCATTACTGCGTTTTGCCTTGATGGAATCGGCATATACCATAGTGTTTGCACGATTCTTGCCGACGTATACATCCTGTTCGTATCCATCGCCGCACCGTTCACGAATGATTTTAGCCTTAGCCTTAAGCCCTGACTGCATCTCGGACGATTTGAGCAGCTGTGCAACACCGGCACGATTTAGAACGAATTTAGAATTACTCATAGCGCTCTACCATCACTTTCTTATTCCACGTCAGCGGTATCAAACTTTCGATGCCTTCCTGAGGAATGCCCACAGTTCGCCAGGTCTGACCAAAAAACTTGACCTGCCGATTGGCCCAGGTGTGCGAATCTCCTTTAGGTATGGCTAGTTCATACACGATCTTCTTGCCAGTCAAGCTCATCTCGGCAGTAACATCATCCGTTGACGCTGGCGCTACCAGAACGTTGTCAACCGCAATCTCTTCCTTGACCGTAACTGGCTGTCCGAACGGGTCTTCTGATTCCTCTGTCTCGTCAACGAGAATAACTGTAATTCCTTTAAGCATACGGGTCAATCACCCCGTATCTCTGACGTTTCAATCCCAGGCGCTTAAGCTCAGTGTCCTTGATAAACAATCCACCGCCAGGAACAAGGAATGAACCACTGTAGGAGTAACCTAAAGCGCTCTCCGTCATCTGTGTCATCGGTTCCTGATCAGTTGACGTCATCAGCGTTCTCGCTACAACATCAACGGTCACAGACTTTAAAACGCTCGCATAAGCATCGCTGTCGGCCGCCAGTTCATCAAGATTTTTGCCTACTTTGTCCGCTTCGACACGCAGACTGTCAGAGACAATCTCCAACAGGCCTTCCGCACGCTCGCGTTCAGTCGGCTTTAATACGCGCCATAATTTTTCAAGATCTTCGATGGTTGCGAAGTTTGCCACCCTACCACCCCCTAAGCTAATCTATGGTGACTATTCTGCCGGTGCTTTGATACGTGCAAACGCCTTCGCGTCAAGCACGCCCCAACCGATAAACGACTCGGCACGAAGCAGTACTTCGTTGTTTGCCTTGAGGTCGCGGCCCGTCTGATCAGGATCACCGTACTCGATGACCTCGAGCGGGATTTCTTCCGAGTAGCCCCACTTGAAGGCATTTTGGAAGTCGCCTGCAATGACATAATCGTTTTCAGACGTAGTGCCTTTTGTCGCAAGCGTCTTGTTGACATCAGACGTCATGCCGTAAAATGCATCAGGATTCTGACCAAAGCGGAATTCAGGATACTGAACTACACCGTTAACCTTAACCTGTGCCAGCGCCTGACCAGCTGCAGGGGAAAGTGCGAGCCCGGTTACGTCATAGTCGTTGGCAACAACCGTTTGAACGATTGCGTCAATCTGATCATCGATTTGTTTCTTAGCGTCAAAATCAACGCCCGTTACCAAACCGTCAAGAGAATTTGTCGCCTTGAATGAAGCATCAGTGAGCGATTTCGGTTCAAGGCCATGGATTGCTGCCAAGTCAAAAGCAACCGCAATCTTTTTGGCAAATCCATCGCTAAAAGCTTGAAGGTAATCAATCTGTTTTTCTTCCGAGCAGTACTTGAATTCGTCTGAGATACGAGCCTGATAAACAAACTTTGTTGGGCGAATAACCTTAGATTCAAGAGTTGCCTTGCCCGGCTTCTTCGTTTCGCCTTCGCCAACAATCTGAGCGTTGCCTTCCAAATTAAAAACAAACTGTTGTGAGCCGTTGAATGGAATCGGTGTTTGTGCGCTGAGTTTTGCAAGGGTTGAGTAGCCCTTGACCTTCGACATCAATTCTGTGACAAGCTCCGGTGAAAAAGTTGTACCGCCTTTTAATGTGTCAACCATAATATCAATCTCCTTTTAAATTAATGTTCTGTAAGCTGGCGCGTCATCTGCGCCCAGCCTTTATCATCAACTGCCGGTTCTGTCGATTTCAACGGGGCAGCCGACTTAGGCTGCATGTATCCGGCCAGTGTTTCTGCATCGCGCTTCAGGCTGTCTTCATCATCACCTCGTAGCCGAGTGGCAAACTCAAGTGGCAAACCACTCTGCAAAGCCACGCGGGTTTTCATTTTCTCCGTTTCATAACCGGAAATCTTGGCCTGCAGGTCTGCGATTTGCTTGTCAAACTCGCCTTTTGCCGATTTAGATGATTCGACCGTCGAATGCAGCTCAGCATTTTCAGTTTCAAGTTCCTCAACGCGTTCCCTGAGCTTGTCGTAATCGGCGTACTTCTCCTTCTGACGCGCCAAACGCTCTTTTACGATACGATCAAGTTCTTCCTGCGTTTCGATTGTTTTAAATTCAGACATATCACTGTCTCCTTTCTCCGCATTTCCCGTGCGTTCGGTAATGTCAGCAAGCTAGTAGCTTACTTTCTGCTTTTTACTGGGCTTGAGGGTTGCACAAGCCCAGTGCGCCAGCAGCGCGCTGTCCATAACACTGATATCCATGTCATCAAACTGCGATCGGTACCCAAAACCGCCGCTTGAGCCAATGCTGCGCTTATCACAGTTCGTTGTGATTCTGCTAAGCGTCGGCTGCCCTGCGTGACATAAGGTTTTCTCGTAAATCGCCTGTTCCCACATGGAGTTGGCCACTATTACTTCCTTGACAGTTGGCAAAACAACATTTCTGATATGGTACTCGCGCAATTCTTCGGCCAGAATCTTCTGACGGCTAGCTCCATCAATCACGATTTGCTCCACATCAGCGTTGAGGAGGAAGTTTACGATCCATCTGTTGCCATTGCGTACAGACTGGCAGTCAATGGCTTCGACAAAAATTCGTCCGTCGGTTGTCCGCACAGCTATGCTCATTGCGGCATTGGACCCATCCTGACCGTACTTAACGGCTGCAAACAGTCTGCCCTTGAGGTCAGGCAGACCGTCCACTTTCAAGCCGTCCCAGTCAGTGGCGGAAATTGCCGATTTCTGATTGTACGAAGGCCAGTAGCCTAACCGTTGCACATTGTGATCAAGCTTGCCCTCGCCCAGCTCAGCTTCAATCTTGCGTTCCGTCAGATGGAAACCTAGCGACGGATTGGAGTTGTACCATGCATCCACATCGTCGATTTCCTTTTCCTCAGATACCGACCACTCCGCCCAGCCAGAGTACTTGGCTTTGCCAAAAAGACATGCCTCGCGATATTTAACAAAAACAGTCCCGGAAGAAACAGGAGTTGGCGGTGTCCCGCACATGACTGTCATAGGATTGTTGCTGTCGGTCACCGTGTACTTGAGTGCCGATTCCTGTTCGGTCGTATACTCCTGCGCCTCGTCGATAACGAGAAAATCAAAGCCTTCGCCCAGTCCGCCATTGGATGTCCTCGTACGAAACTGGATAATTCCGCCCGTCTCATACAGTTCGATGCGTTCCTGTCCTTTAGCTCTTACTGAGTTAAAATCATCGCCATCAGTCAACCCCATCTTTTCAAGATATTTCTTGACCTTCTCAAAAGATGAATGAGAAGTGCTGATTCTGTGCGCCGTATGCAGCATGTTAAGCCCGTGCTTAAGTCCCCACAGTTCAAGGATATAGATGATTTCCGTTTTACCATTACGGCGGGGTATGGAAAAACCGAACTTCTGATGCACCCATAAGCCATCATCAACAGCCATGATTGACTTGACAAGATTTTTCTGCCACGGGTAGCTCTTCAGCCCGGTTTTTTCGTATATTGCGATTGCTTCATCCGACAAGGATTCAGTGTATGGTAGAATTACCGATTGAGTAGGATTCTGATTGCCTAGTCGTTTTTCAGCCATGGCCTTCTTCCTTTCAATCGTATTGCCCAGTTTAACGCCATATGACAGGGCAAAAAAGAGTATAAAAATAGCGGTTAACTTAATTAACCGCCAAATATCATTTCGATTAAGACAACCACATCATAGTCATCTTTAGCCATGTTTGCACCTCTTAAACACGTTATGGAAAAATAAAAGCACCCTTACGGATGCTTAGATTTTAATCTTTCAGGTTTTTCTCTACGCAGTTTCTCAATATAATCGTCCAACTTTTTTGCTCTTTCTTTTTGAAGACGTAGTTCTTCTTCGGTATAGTCTGGCTTATTGGATTCTGCGTAGATTCGCTCACGATAATACTTATCTGCTAATTCATCACTCAACATAAAAACATCACCTCAATTCATATATATACATGCCTTTTTGCACACTTAATAAATTCAAATCAGATTTACGATTAATAACAAATTCTCGCTGTTTTTTGTATTTATCCATTGCCAATAATTCAATATATGCACCATTGCTACCCTTAGGAACTATTATCGCAACATTAGCCTGCTTTCGTAGCGTTGCATCAGGAACAACCGATGCGCTCAGAAATTTTTCATTTTTCTTAGCTAACTGATCTGGATAAAAATCATTCCTGTATACTATTATATCATCTTGCAGTTTAAATTTCGATATGCCTTCATTGATAAAACCTGAATTTCTCAAAATGATTTCTTCTTCTCTTTCATCTCTTGGGGAATAACGGCCTTCCAAATACTCATTGATTTTGAAAAATAATTTCTTGCCATCATCATCTGTGCCATTATACGTATATTTATTAATCGACCTTATCTCTTCATCTTCCAAGTCTTTTTGCCATATTCTTGCCTCTTTCCTTAAATGCTCAACAACTCTCGATGTCGGAATCGGATTATATCCCAATGCCCTTGCCTCCGCTTCGGCTGCAGTCTGAATGCTGTCTTTCCTTCTAAAGCCATTATCGCCTTTTGATTTACGAATCCTTTCACGTTCGACTTTCGATTCGTTTCTCCACCCCTTAGTGTGTGCATTCTGCACGCCTCTTCCGTCCTCCGGAAAATATTCAACAATGCAGCGGCAGTTATCATGACGGCGATAGATCTCCTGTTTAACTGGATAATCGTACGTCCCCGCCAGATTTGCACACCACTTGCAGCCATTGCCAGCATATCTTCTGACGATTTTCGGATGCAGACCTGCGCTGGCGTGGAATTCAACGTTTTTAGCAATTGTGTCATCAACAACGGATTGCGTGAAATTAGCAATCGGACTGCCCATGACGAACTTGTCATTTTCAAAATCACCTTTGGACAGGCGCTCAATCAAGCCGTCAACCTTATCCTGATCAATGTCCGGTTTCAGTGCGGCTAGGGTCAGGCCCGCCTTTCTATTGAGAACTTTCTGCACACCAACCGCCAGTTCGGACACCAGTTTATAATTGGTACCCAGCGTTTTCTGTAACAGCCGTTGAGCAATATTGTAGTACATTGTACCGTTAGGCAATAATTCGTTTGTTACATGTTTTGTCAGGGCGTCAGAGAGCATGCAGCCGACCTCATATGCGTACTCGTAAGCGTCAGCATATGTAGCTGACTTATCCTCAAGCTTCTTCTGCACCTGTTTGACAATCCCGTTAGCAGCATATGACTTTTCAAATTCGTCACAGACCAGTTTCAGCAACTCCGGCAAAACATCATCAGTCATCGCTTACCACCTCTGACTGTGTAGTGATCTGCGGTTTGGTTTTTTCTGCGCCGTGAATGCCGGTCAAATCCCTGATGGTCTCGCCCGTCACAAATCCCGGAATCGCCTGGTTGAGTTTGATTACGCCATCGCCAATCAGCGTCAGCGTATTAGCATCGGCCTCGAATAACGGTTCCCACTTAACCTCAGTATCAACAAAACGGCTGCGTGCATAGTGGAACTGGTCCTGAAGACACACCGCCGTATATGCGCAATTCAACAGGCCACTGCCCAGTGACCGCTGCGCCTTACGTCCAGCCAATCTCAGATTCTCATGACTGGCCTTGATTGCCTCAACTGAAGAAGGATTATCAGACGCAAAGCCCAAATCATCGAGCGTCAATCCCATTTCTCCGGCAAAACCGGCAGCTGCGGTTTTCAGCTGCTCAGTAAACGGAGCCATGCTTGCGGTCGTGAACTGGCCGACAGTAGGACGGTCGCCATCATCATCCTTGTCAATCCTCAAAAGAGATGAAACCGTTGCTCTCCACGCATCCATCGGTTCGGCATCAGGATCCATGCCAAGAATGTATTTCTGCGGATACGAATAAAATTCGGCCGTGACGTCGGCTCGCTCAAGCGTGCGTTTGGCGTAACGCTGATAATACATACCTGATCTGGTGATTCTTGACCGACCAAACGGTCTGACAGCGTCGGGCCTGTGAATGACCGGAACAAGCAGCGGCATACCAGCGGGATTGGCGATTGAATATGGCGAACCGCCTTTAGGGTAATACCATGTTTCAGCAGGCGTGAAATACGCTTCCAGAAGCGGTGCCTCTGTATCAGTATCTCGCTGAAGTACGGCATATCCTTCCGTTAGCAGACCCGTAATCGGGTCAATGACACCCGTGGCATTAGACGCTTCAATGACCTGCAGACGCACAGGATCAGCAGAATCAGAATCAGCAGAGACGTAGACAAAACAGCAGCTGCCAATCAATGCCGATAGAACTGCGCTGTCAAAAAACACATCGGGATTGTTCTGCTTAAAAATCTGATTTACTCCAAAATCATCATTTGCAAATTCTCTAAATACCAGTCTGTCTGCCAAAGCGTCAACACCTGTCTCTTATACACATCTCCGAGCCCACGAGACGCTCATGAATCTCG
>ENA-OZFZ01000248-OZFZ01000248.1-human-gut-metagenome-genome-assembly--contig:-NODE-248-length-29655-cov-6.936014_pt1 | contig 29655 bp, 14 predicted proteins | sample MGYA00244621_ERZ653640 | MGnify/ENA primary metagenome ERZ653640 (study PRJEB26926, sample SAMN06165019) | human gut metagenome | biome: ENVO:00009003; feature: ENVO:2100002; material: ENVO:00002003... | reverse complement strand
GTGCGCGGGGAACAGCCGCCGTCATCTTTGGCAGTTTAAGAATACGGCAAAGATCATAAACGACCCATCTTGGGGATTTGATGATTTTGGAGGAGAATGTAAGAATCAGTTAGATGTCAAGCAGCTCGGATATGTAGAGCAGGAATATGCCACGGTAGGAGAGACCCAATTCGTTATCAATACGATGGGGGAAGATGTTACGGTAGATGATGCTATTGATTATATCGCTGATAATATAGAGAACCTGTGTGATATCATAGAATCTGATGTAAGTATTACTGACGAGTTATGCGCTGCTATATCATTGCCGGAGGATCAAGACGGTATAAAGGCTCCCGATTTCCCTAGTGGATGTGATGATATCGAGAGGATAGAGACCAGGACTATATTGGATAAAAACTCTTTGGTGGATTCTAGGATTGATTTTACGTATAAGCTGGCTAGTGATTACGTGGAGACCGAACCTACGACATTAATACAAAGTAACGCCGAGTCACAAAGGAAATTCTCTGTATTGTGTGATTTCGATAATTACTCCAGTGGAGGTAAGAATATCATAGATCTGGTTCAGGAATGGCTGGATGGTCAGGATGAGGATAAATTCCCGTCTGATATAGACTCCTCCGCCTTGGTCTTGTGTCAGGATATGTCTAATGTCCGGCAGTTATATGATGAGGGTATATGTACTAATGGGCGTTCGGTAGGTGATCCTTACGTGAATCCTACTATTTACGATGTTCAACTTCCTACATTCCAAGGGGGTAGGTCATTGGGTAAGTGCACATATTTGTATCAATATCCCAGATGGGAAGGAAAGAAGCATACGGAGACGATGCTTGATCAGTTAATGGATACGATGAAGGCTCGTTTCCCCCAATATGAGAGTCGGTTTGGTATCGAGAACGCCATGTGTCTTTTTGGCGATGGTGATAATTCTAAGTTCAATACCAGCATATCTACTGATTGGAAAAGTCGTGTGTCTGTGCAGAATGATATTGACGCCAAGACCAATTGGTCCGGTAGAAGCAACTTGACTTATTTCAAGTTCTATCCACATGTATCCTCATACGCCAGATGGGTGGAGTTGGATTACGAGAAATACATAAGTGGTTTATCCGATCCTGATAACGGTATTATGTATATAGAGATGATGGGTAACTATAATTATCCGATCGGCGACTCATCATCATACAATAAGGTTCGTATAACGTTTTTCTCGGACAAGGAAGGTACCGTGGCTCCTAATCCTTTGGCTAATGATGCCAAGAAAGGTGTTATAGTGAATTACGTGGATCATAAGATATTTATGATGCCAAAGTACTTGTTCTGGAATGATGACAAGACTACTTTCCATAAGATATATGTTTGCATCGAGCCTGCGGTATGCGTGTTCTTCACCGGTTTCGCCATGAGGAAGGACATGAAGAAGCTTGCCGGATTCTATACGGCCGGCACCGCCATCTTCCCCGCCCCGTTCTGTTTTGGCATTCGGCCACTGGAGGTGAAATACGTGTTCTTCTTCACGAAAGAATTGAAATTAAGGAGATTTGTTACCTATGAGGCGAAATGTGTCTCATGTGGAGATAAACCCGCTGACTGCGCTCCCAGACCATATCAGTATGGTGATTTCGGATATTGGGAGTCTGCCAATAAGTATCCGGCTAATTTTGAGTTGTATGATTCAAGTAAGATCGGGATATCATCGGGAGGATCAAAGAGGAAGGACATAATAGATTCTTTGACGAAATACTATGGGTCTCCTAAATCCGTTGGGGGTAAGTCTTATTTCACCGGTAATGGGGATAACGCTGAGTACCCCAATACGTCAACCACGTTTTGTCAGAGACCTATACGTCATTACAAGTTTCCGGATAACTCTGTCGCTCCTTTCATGGGTAATCCGTCTCAGCTGACCGGTCAATATGGAGTTGACTCCTATATTTATCCTATGGGGGTGATGCTTGATGACGATATCGTTAATGAGTTTTTGGATATAGCGGTAGAGAACGGTCTTATAGATAAGGCTAGAAGGGATTCTATAATAGGATATGAGTTGTATAGGGGCGATAGGACGTTGGATAAGAGCGTTATCGGAACCGGTCTGGCTTATGATATGTTTAAGTACGATGATCCCGACGGATCGGCTAACCTTTATCCTAATTACCCTTACAACGATTTGTCTGATGATATGTATATCTATAAGGATATTAATCGTGAGAAATTTATAACGCATCCGTTTAACAGGAAGGGTAATATCTGGTATTCATTCTTAAGTCCTGATATTGCCTTTAACAAGCCTGACGCTCCCACCGAGTGCCTTGTTGATGGTTATCAATTAGGTAAATCCTCAGGTATATTCAGGGAGGTGGAGGATCACCCTAAATGGACGATATTAGGGAGTAAGGCTTACAGTATGGCAACATCATTGGCTACGGTGGAGGCTATGGCTAATTTAATATCCGCTATAGCTGAGTATACATATCAGTCGGCTTCACAGCAATATGTCGGTGGAGGCGTGTTCTTTTTAGCCAACCCTGTCGGCATAGCGCTGACGGCTATCCGTCTGGCTACGGGTATCGCCAAGGCTACCTCCCAGTCTGTCGTGGATATAGGGAAGTACAGGTATCAGTGGTTAACGGCCTTGATAGATAGGGGACCTAGATGGAATTACGCTTATTATTATACCTCTGTCGCTCATTATAATCTATTTTACCAAAAAATAGGAGCGTCAGAGTTGCGTGGGTTGTCTACGGCTAAGTATATTAAAAGTGGATTGTATCCGGTGACGGATATCTCATCGCAGGGGGAGGTTGTAGGTGGCAAGCCTATAGTTGTAAATAATCTCGATCGTGAGCATTCGTTATTCATGTCGTTTGGCATGGATAAGTATATGCTTGAATACCCTGAATTAGTATCAAGTTATGATACCAGTCGTATTCAGGATGAATGTAATATTCGTAACGATGAGGTGGCTGGTATGACGCCTCATTTTATGACACGTGAATCTTTCGTATCCTGCCCCTATATGAGGATAAAGAAATATTCTCCGGCTCAATACGGGCAGATAGAGGATATCAGATGGGTATCGTTAGGCGGGTGCGGGTTGATGGATGAGGATAAGCGTAAACCTGTTTTTGGAGGTGATGTGTTTATATCCAGATTCTCGCTTAAAAGAAAAATGCCTATGTTTTACTTGACCCAGTTTGGTCAGGGAGATATGATACCATTCCCTTACTACGACTATCGGAATATCGGGTATCCACGTTATTTTGTTAATTATGATACCGGGGAGGATTATCTTAATAAGACTGACACGGATACTGGATCGCTATATTCGTTCCCTAGCCGTAAGAGTGCTTATGAGATGGCTTGCAAGACCGGGGATATGTATCTTAGTGGTCGTTTCTTTCTGTATTTTTACGGCATACCTCAGTTTCTAGTGGAGTCTGAGATTAATTGTAATTTCCGCATAGCTGGGTCTGAGCTTTATGAGGGATTCTATCCAGAAGTAGGGGATTATATATCATGGACCCAAGAGCGTAATGTCCCTATATCAAGGGATAATGTGTTTAAGATGAGTCCTGTGTACAAGAATCGTTTTACGCTAGGCGGGAGGTCATTACCAGAGACGTATGATAGCAATTTTTGGGACTGCGCTTACCAAAGGCCCAACGGTGTCATATGGAGCACCGCCGACGTTTCAGAGAACGGCATGACCGATCCTTGGCTGTCGTACAAGCCTATGGATTATCATGAGTTCAAGACCTCGTTCGGGAAACTTATAAGCATGAAGGGGATAGAGTCGGATCAGATATTAGCCCGCTTCGAGAATCAGGTAGGGTTGTACAACGCCATAGACGTGTTGGCGGAGAGAATATCCCCGGAGAATAGCGAACTAGGGACAGGTGGTCTTTTCGCCTCTCGTGGTATCGAGTATAATAATACGACGTTAGGATATTCCGGGACCCAGAGCCGGGATATGATCAGTTGTGAATTTGGGCATTTTTGGGTCGATTTAAGGCGTGGTCAGGTATTCAAGGTAGATTCTAATGGCAGGAATCTTACGGAGGTCACACCGGGGCTTAGAAACTGGTTTAAGGAGCATCTTCAGATGAAGATCATCCGTAGCCGGATATATAACGCCGATACGGATGCTGAGCTGTCTTATTATGATATCGATAACAAGTTCTTTGGTATAGGTCTGTCCATGGGTTGGGATAATCGTTTCAAGAGGGTATTGATAACCAAGAGGGATTACATACCGGTAGGGAATCCAAGCGAGTACCAATTCAGGGGAGGCCGGTTCTACAGGAACGGGCAGGCGGTGGAGCTACAGGACGCCAGCCATTTCACGGACGTCTCGTTCACCGTTGGATATAACTGCCTGAAGGGTGAGTGGAAATCATATTTATCCTACACCCCTGATTATTATATTGAGCACCAGCATTATTTCCAGTCTGGAAAGAACTACTCAAGTGAAAGTCAGGAGATAGGGTTATGGTCTCATGGATTGACCAACCAATCGTATCAAGTATTTTACGGTAAGCTATATCCGTTCGTTATAGAGGTACCGGTACGTGAGCAGTATGTTAATAAGATCCTCACGAACTACCAATATAGGATGGATGCCAGAAGGTATCAGGATGAGGTTAATTACCAAATTCTTAGGACTACCGGATTCAATAAGGCATGGTTTTATAACGATACCAACAACAGCGGTGAGCTTCGGATGGTTATCGCTGACAAGAACGATATGAGCCAGCGGTTAAGGTATCCTGTAACCAATGACGATAGCCGTGAGATACTGGTGACGGAGGTTGATCAGAAGATAAATATAAATGACTATTTTAACGAGGTCAAAGACGATACTAATAACCTCCCGGTATGGATCAAGGATGTGAATGACATTGACCGGAAGATCGATCCTAGGGCTGTCGATTATCATCGGAGGTGGCGTGATCGTCTTCGTGGCGATTGGTTCTTGGCTAGGTTCGTGAATGACATTGAGAGCCGGTTCAAGATGATAGTACGTTGGTTTAGCAACGATGAGAAAGTTTATTGAGGTGATTATATACCTTTAAATATTTGATGTTATGGCAGCAGGGAAAACTAGCAGTAAAAAGAAGGGCAAATGCCCGAAATCAGGATGTATCAAGAAAGTAGGGAGTGATTGGCGAGTGGTCAGTAACAAGACCGGTAAATTATGGCCGGCTAAGTACAAGTCTAAGGAGAAAGCTAAAGGAGCCTTGGCTGCTTATCACATGCATTAGCGTATAAACGGGTACATGATTTATTATGTACCCGTTTCGTGTTTTTAGGCTTATGATATTATGGTTATCTTTGTGAAAAACGTAATATATGTCTAAGAAGAATAAACCGGAGGAAATCCCATCGTGGATAAAGGATTTATATAAGGAGGATCTTAACCGGGTTGTCAATGGCGAGCGTCCTATGTATTTCAGAGGTATGGATGATAGTCCTTTGAGAAACGTGTCCCCGGAGTTTGATATCCTTAGCGGAGGAGCCGCAGTTAAAGGCATGAATGGGATAAGAGGTACATTGTCCCCGTTGAATAACGGTATGGGTAATTATAATTTCAGCCTCAGGGGTATAAATAAGAAGATCGGTGAGTTGGTTGATGAGGCGGGATTATATCTACCTGAGAAATTAAGACCTGTATATCGGACTGTGGTGGATGCTATGTCGAGTTCCAAGGATAAGGGGTTGGGTCATATCACGCAGCCGTTGGCCAACGCCCTGTACCCGGCGGACGAGCGGCGAAACCGGCGTCTGGACGGGGAGTATCCCGTTGGTTATGTGGATGCCATAGACGGCATATGGCCCATGGAGAAATATGGGCTATGGGGAGAGAAGATTGAACGGAAAGCTGATGGAGGAGAGATGTATACCGTATCTAAAGGCGATACTCTTTGGAGTATAGCCAAAAGATTGGGATTATCTTTAGACGATATTATATCGTGGAATAGGGATATCCCTGATATCAACAAGATACAGATAGGTGATAAGATAAAGGTTTCAGACCCATCGCTGTCAATAGAGAAAGAGGATCATGATTTGATGGATATAATATCCAGGGAGGCTGAGATCAATAAGATGAGCGATGAGGATATAATCAAGAGCGTCGATCATAAATCTAATTATGCTATTGTAGATAAGAAGAATAAAAAACTAACGGTTTATTCACCGAGCGGGGATATTCTTTATAGCACTAATAATATAGGTGTAGGTGCTTCTGGCGATGATTATAATACCTATACCAAGACGACGAAGGATAAAAAACTTATCGCCGGAGCTGGAAATATGTCTACTCCGGCCGGCATAACAAGAGTGTCAGGTATAGGCGAGTATCATGGCCAGAAATCGTTCCAGAGAGCCAGGTTTGATCCTAAGACAGGCAAGTGGGATCATGATATATCGTCATCTATGCATCATGAGGCTTCTGCTGGAAGAGGATCTAATGGGTGTATCAGGCTTCTTGGGAATACGGGGAATGAGCTGTATAATTTTATAAAGAAGGGTGATTTTATTTATACACTTCCGGAGAAAGAGGGAAGTAGGTTTGTCGTTCGTGAGGGGTCGCTTAATTATATAGCGGATAACCCTTATGGCGAGGATTCCGGTGAGAAGAGACTTTGGGATGATTATAATGTTCATATAAACAAGGATTTTAGGCCATTGAATATAAGCGTAAAAAATAGTGATATATCTCCTGATATCTTGCCTAAATGGATTTATAACGCTTATGACTCAAAGAATGGCGTCAATTCTAGCAACGCTTTCCTTGGTGTTATATCAGCCATTGATAATATAGCCAAAATGGATAAGCTGGGCAATATAAAGGAATATAGCGACGCTATATCATATAACAAGGAACGTATCATGAGTGAGTTCGATATCGATAGCTACACTTATGATAGGATGGCTATGCTTGCCATGGGTATCGCCGAGCAGGAGACTAAGTTTGGTGTATCCGCAAGATATATAGGGAAACAAGCTATCGGTGATCAAGGCGTTGATATAGCCAAGAGATTCAGGTCGTTGTTAAATGGTAACGGATGGAATGACAGGTCTTATAACTCGAAGGGTATAACACAGATAAAGATAGAAGGTGATAATGATGAGACAAAGAAGATATATAATAAGTTTGGTATAGATAAGGAGAATATCCTAAAGCCATATAATTCAGGTATAGCTACCATGTTGCGTTTGGCGTCTATATACAAGAATGAGGTTGTCGGTCGTGGCTTTAAGGATAATAAAGGTAATGATATAGACAAATTCGACGCCTTGCTTTATAAATGGATGGGTAAGGGAAGGTTATTGAATAACGGCAAGGCTTCTCCTGATGATAATGATTATATCAATAATGTAAAGAAATATATTGGCAATTTTGATTTCAAGGTTAAATATAAGGATGGTGGGCCTATTGGTGATGATCCGTTGTATGTAAGACAGGATGTATCTGATAAGGCTTCGTATTTAAAAGATATCTTAGGTAATGCCATAAGAAGAAGATTGTACGAGAATGTCACCCCCGATGTGGTGGCTTCAAATGCTAGCCTTCCTGACAAGGTCAATGAGTTTATATATGGCAGAAACGGGAAGGCTAACGTTGATGAATATAGCGATCAACTATGGGCGAGATTTTTATCTCAACCTAATAATCTAGATGGCAATAATAAGGAGATACGGATTCCTGATAATGTCATTACTGATATTGAGAAGATGTTCAATCGTGACACTAAGGATGAGATAAAGAGGTTAGATAAGAAAATACATGATACGGAGCAAGAAATATATGGCTCTGATAAGCCGGCTACAGATGATGCTTATGGTAGGCTGAAGCTTTTGAAAAAGTCTAGAGAATGGGTAGATATCTTTGAGAAGAATCGTAATTCGGTAAGATCTGGAAAGCCTACGGTTTTTTCTGAATACGATTTTTATCCCGAAGCTGCTGGTGATCTTACCCCATTGTCAGGATTTGGTAATTTTACAATTTATAGGCGTCCGGATGGAAGGTTAGGTGTCTATGACGTATACGATTTTCATGGTGACGATCAGGAATTTCCTGTAAACGTAGCCACAAATGTACTAGACGCTATAGGCGATAAGTTTGAGGAGAGAGGGTCGTTTGAGGATCATAATCCTCTTCTGGAAAGCGGGAAGGATGCTCTTATCCGTAACGCTATTATGTCTAAGAATAAGTTGGAGGATAAGGAGGATGGAGGTCCGGTAAATACAGAACGAGATTATGGTGCTGGTAAATACGTTATTGATCCTAGTAGATCAGAGGATAGTAAGATGGTTGTGTATGATGAGATATGGGACTATCTGACAGAAAAGAAAGGGATACCACAAACTCAAGCTATCGGCATCCTATCGAACATCGCCGCCGAGTCCGGAGGGGACACCGAAGCCCTAGGAGCCGCCGGTGATTTTGGCATCCAACAATGGCTTGGACCGAGGAAGAAGGAGCTACAGCGCAGGTATGGTAAGAAACCGACATTGACCCAACAACTGGATTATCTTGTGGATGAGTATCAAGGTCGTGTACCGGGGCTAGGTTGGAACTACATGAACCAAGGCAAGTTCTTTGATAAGGACGCTCAAGGCAATATATATAATTACTATATGTATTCGAAAGCTGATTTTGATAACGCCACGAATTATAAGGACGCTACCGTAGCATGGAATCAAGGATACGGAAGACCCCTTGGATCGACATTAAGAAACGAGAAGCGGTTTGAGTTCGCCGATATGTTCTCCAACAGATACGGTGTCCCGGAGAACGAGCCAATGAGATACGAGTTCGGACAGCGGGATTCGGGCACGGGGGACGGAGGTCAGCAGCCCGTGCCTGAGACGGTAGCCCCCGCCGCCCCTTCTTTGGCTTCCCATCCTGCCGTGGATAGCTGGTGGGAGAAGGAAGGTCAAGACCTGTTATATAAGATGCTAGCTCAATCCGGCGCTAACAAGAAAGCTATAGAGGATATCGCTAATAATATTAAGAACGATCCCCAATCAGAGGCGCAGATAGCGGAAGCTGAGCGTATGCGTAGGGAGCAGGCGAAAAGGCAGTTGGTGCTTAATATGATACCGGGGTTGATGCTGAATATAAAGGGTATGAGCAGAACCCAGAATTAATGCTATATTTGCGAAGTAATTAAACGTTTTAGATATGAAAAGATTGTTATTTTTATTTGCTATGTTATTGACGCCGTTCGCTTTGATGGCGCAAGAGGTAATCCCATCAGAAGGGACTATCACCATTGATCTAACTACCTTTACCGGTATCATGGCTTTTGTTACGATGTCAGCTACCCAACTAGCCAAGGTTGTGCCGTATATTGACACCCACAAGTGGGCTAAGATCCTATCGGCTATTGTTATTGGCATGTTGACATGTATCTTGGCGTGGTTTCTTCAGGTATCCCCATTGTTGGTAGGTAGTGAATGGTGGGAAGCTTTATTATATGGAGTGGCTGTAGGATTCAGCTCCGCTGGTTTCTATGACATGGTGAAAGCCTTAGGTTCGTTGTTCGTGAAAAGAATTTAGTACTGTTCAATAATTACAATATGTTATAAATTGAATTTCATTGTTTTATAGTTTGTAATTGTGTAATTTATTATTTATATTTGTGCGCCTATCTACTCATCACGAGCGGGTAGGCGCACTTATTAATTTAAAAGCATGATAAAAGTATGAAAAGTAATTTGATTTTGCAGTCAGAAAGTCGAGAATTGTTGGGTAGAAATATCTCTGTTATGTCCAAGGACGGGTTTGTGTGTATAACGGAAGTTATGGAGGCTTTAAATGAAAAACGCAAATCTATGGGATTAGAGTCGAGGAGACTTGATCATTTGTTCTCCACAAATGGTTTTCAGGAAAAGATGAAGGCTCTTGTTAAAGAATTGAGTATAAGCAATATATGTACTGTAAGAAATCTTACAGTACAAAATTATGTATTGGAAATCAATAAGATAACTGATCTTAAAAAATACGGCATGGCTTACCGAAGAGGAAAGGGAGAAGGGCAGAAATGGTATGTCAATCCGTATTTTTTTGTTATGGTAGCATTGGAGTTGGATCCAGAAATATATGCCAAGGTGATAATATGGCTACATGATGGATTTATAGAGGACAGGAATGCCGCCGGAGAAGCTTATATCAAAATGAGTTCATCTGTAGCTAGATTGGTTAATGATAAGAGTCAGTTGTCTGATAGGATATCAAGAGTTGCTAAAGCTATTAATTTTATAGTGTTTAATAAACATGAGAGTGGGATAAGAAATATGGCCACAAAGAATCAGTTGAATGATATAGTGGCTATAGAGAATGTTATTACCGGCATTATAGATGGGGGCTTTATAGATACTTATGATAAGCTTATAGACTATCTTGGACATGAATGGAAGAAGAAATGGGGTAATCCTGTTGCGGCTTTAAAATATTAGTGTTAAAGAGACTCATCGTTATATAAATGGTGAGTCTCCGTTTTTTTAGATTATCTTTGTGTCAGAACGAAATTAATTAGACATGAGCAAGTATGTAATCAAGAGGAAGATACCTAAATATCAAGAGGCCGGGGAAGTCGGGTCGTATATGCTTGGTAATATGGACGGTATACAAGGGTTAGGTATAGAACCTTTGGTGAATACCAACCAAGGATTACCCGCGCCGGTCAATCCGCTAGGGATATATTCTTTGGATACTCCAGATCAGTTGAGGACTAAATATGCTAATGCTTTTGATCAGGATAATGTGTTTCCGGCTAGCTTCAAGGGTAGTTTGCAACGTATAGCTGAGAATTATCAGGACAATGGTATTACGCTTAATAACATAACTGTTAACGATGTTGATAAGTCTAAGACCGGTTCAGGCGAGACGGATGTTTTTGATTTTACTACCATCCCTTACTATAGCGCTGATGATATAGGGTCTAGATTCACTCAGATGGGTCGTGGTATAGGGCGTATGAGAAGCGAGGGATATGGAGATTTATCCACCGGGGCTAAAACAGCTAATACGATAACCACCATAGCCTCAGGAATTAGTGGTATCATGGGGTTGGCTCGTAACGTGGTTTCTGGGATAGCGTCAGAGAAAGGTACTCGTACTAATATCAGGTTGGCTCAGGAGCGTGAGGCCAGACAAAGAAGGCAATCCCAGATGCAGTACAAGGATGGTGGGGGTGTTTATCTAGGACCTAATAATAGGTTCGATAGCGGAAGCCTTACCGGTGAGTGCCTGTATCCGTTACCTAAGTCGATGGAAGATCAAGCCAACGTAGAGGTCGAGAAGGGTGAGTACGTGACGCAGCCCGGAGAGGCGCCGATGGAGGCTATGGGGCAGAAGCACGCCGATGGTGGAACCCCCGTTTCCTTGGAGCAGGGAACGAAGGTTATTACCGACGACACAACCATAGAGCCGGATTTCGCTAAATACATCAGAGATACGTATGGGATCAAAGCCACGCCTAAGGATACGTATGCTACGTTAATGGATAGGTATAAGGCTAAGATCGGTCTTAAATCGGCTTACGATGATCAGAAAAAGGCGCTGGAGAAGCTGAAGAAAAACGATAAGATAGATGACGAGAATACAAGGCGTTTAAACGCCTCCGTATTATCCAAGGCTATAAATGATAGCAACGATATCGTTAATGGATTAGAGGGAAGATTTACGGACTTCGCTAACGTCATATACAAGGAGCAGGAAGACCGGAAGATAAAGAAGGATGAGGATACGTATTTCGCTAAGGGTGGTGAAATAGATAACATCATATCCAGATCCATGAAAGAATACGGTCTTACGGAGGAGGATATAGCTGAGGCTAAGAAAGAGCTGCTTAAGAAAGTGGCTGGTATTCGCCAGAAGATGGAGATAGGAGGCACGTCTTTGTTCGGTCGTAAATTAACTTTCCGCCCGATCGAGAATAGGTTCAACAATGATCCTAACTATTTCGGTTATCAGCGCCAAGGAACTGATGGCTCTTATGGAGGTATTAATACGGATGAGAGGTTGAATTATTATAAGACATTCAATCCGGTCGCTTACGATGCTTATATGGGAGCTTCAGAGGGCACTAGGGCTAGGGCGTTGCAAGACGCTATCTACGGTCAGACAAGTAGCTGGATGGGCTTGGCTACGGCTGAGAACCCGATCATCGCCAACGCCGAGGCGCTTCGGGATTACACGACGCTCGTTTCCTTTGGCGGTGAGGATAGTCAAGGTAATTACCCGGAAGACAAGAAAGCCGCATATCATGATAGGATGAGAGACAATAAATTAGGTTTGTTTACCACATCTCGCCCTATGATCGGTCTAGACGTTGTTACAGAGGAACAGCATAAGGCTCTTAACGATGCTGGTATCACCCATTTTAGCCAACTATTCTCTGACAAGAACAAGGATGTCGTTAATAAGATACTTGGCGAGGATATGCTTAAGATGCAGGCATTGAGATCCATGAAAGGAATGGAAGGTCTTGATTTTATACTTGACCCTCATAAGGTGGCTCCAGGTCCTATGGATATAGGTGATGTGGAGGAACCTGATGTTAAACTGGATATGCCTGAGCTGATTGATCCCAATACACTCCCTAAGACCAATACAAATGCCGGTAAGTCGAACAGCGGCAATGGAGGCAGGAATATAGTGGGTGGCGGTCTTGACTTCCCCGAGGTATTTAGGATGACCCCGGGAGCCGTGACAACGGAAGGTCTAGAAAGACATTACGCTCCTACCGTGAACCCGGTGTTGAGATCGGCTAATCAGTATATGGTTGAGGCTAATCGTGCTTTCCAATCACAATTGGATCAGATGGGTAATGTCCCGGATTCCCAGAGAGGGGCTTTATCTTCCAATTTACAGGCTATCATGAGTTCCAATATAGGTAAGTATATAAATGAGGTAGAACAAGGAAATGTGGCTCAAAGGACTTGGGCTGATAATGTCAATTCTCAATCATGGGCGAATACTTACGACAAGAACATAGCCCAACGTCAAGCTTATCAACAACGGATATTGCAGGGATTGGCTATAAATGACGAGAACTGGGCTAGGTATTTCGATAGCGTCAATGATGAGATTCAGCAGAAGTGGAACACGGCTACGACCATGAATACATTAAGATCTATATTTGGGGATGTTAAGGTTGGTCCCAATGGCCAGTCGATTGCTGATCCTCAGGGAGATATATTGAGTTATAGGAGATTATATCCTGCTCAGGAAGTAACTAAAGGCAAGAAAGGATAAAGGATGGCTTCACAATATAGTATATTAAGGAATTACGGCAAGTACGTATCGCCCTACAACATGGATGTCATGATGCAGGGGATGGGGTACATGCAGCAGAAGATAGATACCAATCGGCAGGCTATAAACGAGTATGCTGATTATATTATCAATTCTGACATTATAAAACCTCAGGACAGGGAATATCTTCAGAACAGGTTAAATGGGCAGATACAGGATGTGAATAACGTGTATCGTAAATCTAATTTGGCTTCCGACGGTATAGCCAGAAGCATACAGGCTCGCCTTGGAGAAGCTCTGGATACCCGTGTGTTGAATGCTATTGCCGGTACTAGGGAGATCCGGGCTTTTAGCGAGAAGATGGAGGATATGAAGCTGAACAATCCCAAGATGTATAGTCCTATAAACGAGGCTGAGGCTTTTGCGGATGCCGTGGCTTGGATGAATGACGGTCAGGTAGGGACACGTCTTAATCCTATACATTATACCCCTTATACGGATTACCACGCTGAGATTGATGAGAAGATGAAGAATTTCATCTCCCTTAACAAGGGGAAGAAAGTCAATGTACCGGTGACTGATTCCAATGGCAACAGGACGGGCGAGATGCGTGAGATGTATATAGATGAGATGAGTTACGCTCAGGTCAGGGATATAGCCATGGCTTCTATATCTGAGAACGGTAAGGCTCAGATGCAATTAGAGGGAAGATATATGGCTAGAACGAATCCTGACTTATTTAATGTTCAAAGCACCTCAGATTTCCTTAAAGGGTATATTGATGATTTCAGTGTCAAGGAAGAATCCATACGAGCCAAGCTAAAGGGCGTTGGCAATGACAAGGCCAAGAGGGCTAAGTTGGAGTCGGAGCTGGCGGATATTATCAAGCAGAGAAATGATTTCGTGGAGGAGGCCGAGGGCGTTATCGGTAGCAACTACAGCCCGGAGCGAGCCGGCATGTTCATGGTACGACAGCAGTTCCTTCGTGGCGTCGGGCTGAGATGGTCTTATAATAACTCATACGAGACGTTGGGTGTTGATGATTATTATTTCAAGGCTAATCAGCAGATGATGGAGAGAGCTAAGTTTAATGAGACAAAAAGGCATAATCTAGCCATGGAGAAAGCAGCGTTGATGAGAGCCAGCAAATCGGGTAAGTCGGAGAATGGAGGTGGCGGAGGTGATGACACGACCGGGCCTACCGTGGTTACCAAGAGCGCAAACCTTGACGATGTGAGCATAAGCGATGAGTTCATGAACGGGTTCATAGCCAACGAGAAGGCGGTGACTACCGGCATGGGTAATTTCGTTAAGTCATTATCAGATGACGCTAGAAGGAAGATCGACGCATGGGCGTCTGATCCTGAGAATAGTAACGTGGTCAAGGATATGGATAACGATCAGGTTATCATGGCTTATTTCAAGGCCAATGGAGGGTCAAGGAACGAGTTGCTTGATTACAATGGTCAGGATAGTTATTTGAAGCTTCTTGGATTAAATACCCAAAGAGGGAAGTATAATAAGATCAATGATGGATTCAATAAGGCGAGCAATGCTGTTTTGGATGGTATTGATACTATAATTCAGAGAGAAGCTAGATCGGACAGTGGGTCAGGTATAGATATTAGTTATGGATTCGGCACATTCAATCTTGGAGATATTAATAACAATGGCGATAAGGTTTTTGATATAAATGGTATAAACGATATAACATTAAATGATTGGAGTAAGTTGTCCGCTTACAGCTCTTTGTTAAATGATAATATAAATACTATTAATTACGGTGTTGAAGGAGAAATGCCTCATGTATCAATGGATTCGGGTCAATCAGGTGTCTTATTGGATCGTGTGAATGATTTAATGGGAACGTCTTTTTCGCTTGATGATATTGAATCTATAATGTCTCTTGCCGTATCTGGGGCTAGTAAGAATAAGCACATTGAGGAAATAAGAGATAGGTTTGCCGGGGATAACAGGGCGATCGCTGTCGCTACCGCTATATATGATGAGGCTCATAAAGAGAGGAATGATTTATTAAGACATAAATGGAGTCGTGGGGATTTAGGTAGGATCGCTGATGACGCTAAACGTGCTGGCGAGGATTACCTGAGACAATATCGTCATGAGTATGCCGAGCGTGAGTATATCTTCTCCGGTAATTATCCGTCTAAAAGTCAAGAAGAGAAAGATTATATAAAGATTAGTGACCTATTTACCCGTGGTGGCGGTTTTATTCCTAAGGATAAGGATAATGCCAATACGAAGATAACGTTTACCATATCCCCTATAGGTGATGGTAATTATCAGATCATTGGCAATAATGGAGGTGATGGTCGATCTGTTGTTGAGGTAAGCGAGGCTGATCTGGCTGCGAATAGACTTACTTTCTACAAAGAGGATGTAAGCATCCCGTCCGAGACCTATGATTCCGGTGTCGTACCCATATCTTTCGCCAGCTCAAGCAACAACGCTTATGGGAAGATGGCTAAGTCATTGTTGGTAGCTCCATTCGCTTACGCTAGCGGGGCCAAGGACACGGTAATGCCTTATATAGATATGTTTACGAATATAAATGACGGTAATATCAGGAAGAATCAGATGATGATCGCTACTGACGTGTTGTTCAATAACGCTTCTATGTACGAGTTAAGGGCTTCCGGATATAAGTATAATAATGGTTCCTCTGGGATAAATGTTGATATATATAGCAAAGGAGGGGCTAGAGAGGGTAATACCCCGTTGTATTCAATTGGTCTGGATGGCGTTAACTATGCTGATGCGGTAGCAAGGAAGATCGACTTCTGCCCGCAGTATTATTTGGTCATGGCATGGCAACAGATACTTAGCAAGGAGAATGAGGTGTATTGGAGGAGTGAGGGAAGATCTACTACTGATGATTTCGAGAGCTTCATCTCGCCTATAGCTGATATGATTGATCAGGAGATAAGAAACAGGAATAACGGAAATAGTGGAAATAATGGAAACAATGGAAATTTATAATAATACCTCTAACGGAAAGGGTCTTGCCGAGAAGTACAGATATCCTACCATGAACGTGGATAATATAAAGGCTATTGGCGCAGATTCCTATAGTATACCGGATCGTGACCTGCCTCCGGTATTGGATCCGTATTCCGCTTCCGAGAGATCAAAGTCCCAGATACCATCATTGTCGGAGAGGATCAAGAATACTGTTAAGACAAATTATTATGATGATATGAAACATATGTCCCCATTAGGATATATGGCTTCTGATCAAAGCTATAAGGGCAGGTTCAATCTTACTGGTCCAGAGATATCGCTGGAGGATTCAAGGTATCGACTCAGTAGCGGTACTTGGATACCTAAATACGAGTCTTATATCCCCGGCGTAGATAACGACACGCGTCTATCCAGGAGTCAAGGTAGGACCGAGAAATGGATGAGAGGATTGGGTAAGCTGGCGGGTAAGACTGCTCTATACGGATTAGGCGGCGTTATTCAGCCTTTTTATGGTATTTACGCCGGCGTGTCTAGAGGTAATTTCAACGCCGTATTTGACAATGATTTCACGAGATGGCTAGATGATCAGGATAAGAAGATGGATTACGGTCTTGCTCATTATTACAATCGTGAGGAGCGGGATATGAATTTTCTTCAGAGCATGACTACGGCTAATTTCTGGTCTAACGATTTCTTATCCGGTCTTGCTTTTACCGCTGGAGCCGTGTTATCATCAGCTGTATATTCCGGTGCTGGATTGATGAACTTAGCTCGTACGGGGGCTAGGGCAGGCGTGGCTTTAGCTAGGATAGGTAAAGCGGCTTCGGATACCAAGAAAGCGTTCGGCGTTTACCTTAGGGCCGCCCGTACGGGACAGAGGATAGGCAAGGGGCTGGACACCCTCGCTTTCCTTGGCACATCTACCTCGTGGGAGGCGTCTGTCGAGGCCAGAAGTATGCTGATGGAGGCTGAGGAGAATTTCAGGCAGTCTTACCGTAACGCTTACGGAAGGGAAGTCCCGTATGAGGAGCTTATGAGGTTCAGGGCTGATAACGCTAATGCCGCTAACGCCGTATTCGCCGCCAACGTCGGCATATTGTCATTATCCAATATAGCTATGTTTGGTGATATGTTTGGTATGGATCTTGGCGTGGATAAGTTCATAAAACGCAATATATTTGGCGTAGGTGCCGAGAGGATGGATAACGGTATGTTAAGAACCATAACACCAAAGAAATGGCAGAAGGTAGCCGGAAATACGTTCAATATCATCAAACGTCCGGTATCCGAGGGTCTGTATGAGGAAGGTCTTCAGGGAGTGGCTAGTAAATCCGCCGAGGATTGGGTAGAATCAAGATACAATCCTATGGCTATCCGGCAGAATATAGGCTATATGGAGGCTATAAAGAACGGATTCAAGGAGACGTACGGATCTAATCAGGGATGGAAGGAGATCGGCATCGGTATGATTATCGGATCGATTATGGGTGGAAAGACCTTTGGAGGTATAAAGGAATGGAGCCAAGACATGTCCCGTAACAAGGGGATGGTGGAGGCCTACAACACCAATGCCGGCGCTTTGACTACCGCCGCTGTCCGTGCTATTCGTGGCAGTATGGCTCTTAACGCTCAATTATCCGGCATAGACACATCGTACGAGAGTGATGGTAGGATTATAAACAAGGATTTTAGTGACGCCGTATTCAATCGTCTTCGTTATGATTCGGAGATGGGGATGCTGGATGATACGAAGGAGAATTTCAGGACGGTAGTCGAATCTATACCTAATAGCGATATAGCGTCCGATATGAATATGACGGATGAGCAGGTCAATGAGTATAAAGCCGATCTTGTCAATGAGTTTAATAAGAAGGTGGATAATTTCACTATGGCCAACAGGTTCGCCGATTCTCTTACCGAGGGTATATCCAATAGATCGTTCAATACCTATATTTCTAACATGGTATATAATGGTCTTGAGGCTAAGGATAATTTGGACGATATTGCCAGCCAATTAAATAGGTTGTATAAAAATGATATAGGTGAGGCTCTTGATGTTTATTCTCATCTTAACCCTGATTCCTACAAAGCTATTAGCGAGCTTATGGAGCTTACGTCAAGAATGCAGGCACTTGAAAAAGGCATATTAAGGCTTCAGCGGATGGCGATGGGTGAGGAACGGTTTGAGAGGAACAAGGATAAATTGGCTAAAAAGACCGATGAGTTAGCTAAGCTGACAGAGGATAAAATAGTCCTTGAGAGGAAATTGGCCACGATGGTTAACTCGGAGGCCGATCTATCCTCCTTATTATTTTCTGATCGATCTAATAGACAGATTAGTGCTTCTGATTTAATGGCTGCGTACAACACTATAACTGATCTTGAGAATGTAGTATCTATCCGTGGTGTCGATAACCACAAGGAGGCAATGGCATTGCTTAGTGAGTATCGTCATAATCTAGTGGCTTATAAGAATATCAATGAATCTCTTCGTCGTATGCGTGATAAGAGATTTATACGGTCGCAGGAACGGGGATTTATGAAGATCTTGTCAAACGCATGGGGAAAGACTTATGAGGAGGATGATAGCAAATACGATTTCAGGAATACCGATAATTCTGACGTTAACGCCCTTTATGCCAATGATCAGGCTATAGATAAGGCTTTTAATGATGGTCTTATTGGCGAGGACGAGGCGTTTATGTTCAAGACTTATAATCATATGATCGCCAGATCCATGGAAACGGATATCCAATCTGGTGACAATATCGTTGAGAATGTCCCTGATGACGAGGATCTCCTAAATCCTTCGGACGATAGGTCTACTGATATCGCTATAAAGATCTGGAACGGCAATGAGGATATCCTGTCTCCTAGGGAGCGTCAGATATATGATAATAATAAGGATCGTATTGATGATATAATTAAAGGGTTTGGGGATAATCCTATCGCCAGACTCAATAAGATCAGGTCGATGATAGATAGGTTAAATATCAATGGTGATGTCTCGGATAATATCAAGGATGCTATTGATAATATTATAGATATAAATATTAATGGTCTTGATCAGGATCAGGTTAAGGAGGCGATAAAGACCTACAACGATCTTATGAATGAAGCTGACAATGGCAATGAGTTTGATCAGGATAAGCTTAATGAGACTATTGATATTATCAATAATTATTCCGATGGTCCTCTTCTTCAATTCGTGGAATGGATGAGGTTGTATGATAACGGAAGTATAGCTGTCAAGGATTACGATAAATCCATACCTATGGGTGATGTCCTCACAGAGAGCGAACCCGGGACATCCACCGGCAGGACGGAAGTTAACGCCGCCCAGAACCCAGTGGTGTTGATGGCCCAGAAGAGAGAGATCGGTGGGGTTATGTATTATGAAGTTGGCGGAATGAGACTTGACAGGTTTATGGACAGTCTTGGGCTTAAAAGATCTGATGCCACTGATACTGATAATGGAAGGGTGATGGATTTCACCAACGGAACCGACATATTTACTGTTATAGAGTCAGATAACCACTCAAGATGGATGATTAGCGAGGATGACGCTCAGGCCTTCGAGAACGCTACCGGTGTCATATTGGGGCGGCAGACCGCCTTATCGACCTCCAATTGGTTTATGGTGTATCGCAAGGGGCAGGATGGATCTATTGTCCCTTATTATACGGGTGATACGTTTGGGTCTAACAACGAGTCGGTGAATCAGGAAGCAGCGGCTAGCCTTCGCAAGGGTGATATGGTAAGGTTTAAGATGGATATGTCAGATCCATACACCAAGGGACTGTATGATAAATACAATAGACTTAACGCCGTTGATCCTAATTCTGATGAGACTAAGTCGGCTTACAGAGAGCTGGTTGATAATATGGTTATTAAGATCGTGGATAGCGATGGCAATTTCGTCTCGGTACTGAAAGCCAATGACCCGGACTCAAAAGGAAGTAACGCTGATTTAAGGAGTATGGCCTTTGAGTTGTATAGGGATAATGTAGGATCTGTCGCTGGCGAGATTGATATACCGTTCGTAGGCACAGTTACCAGTGTTTTGCCGGGAAGACCTAATTTTAGCATAAGTGATGATAATGGTACGTTGATGGTATCCGAAAATGACTTTACCAATGAGACGGTTGGTAAGGTCGAGAGCGTAGGATATATAGAGAACGGGGAGGTTACGATGAAGGATAATATTAGGTATAACATATTCCCGTTCTGTACGGCTATCGTTAGGGACAAGTATGGTAATTATAAAAATTCGCGTATCCCGGTTGTAGCTATAAAGACAGGAAATGGAAGAAATTACCTGTACCCCGTAAGATTGAAAAATCAGGATATATCATCATTCTCATCCATGATCGGATCGATGGCTGATAGGATTATGGAAGGTCTAGGCGGAGGCGTAAGTATTGATGATATAATGGATCTTAATAACGCTATAGCCAGATCTGGGTTGGATAATAAGACATATATGATTCCGTTGACGGGAGACGTGGATGTTATCAAGGGACGGTTAAAGGCTGTCAAGGAAGACGCTAGTAAGATGCCTATGACCGCTGATGTAAGAGGATGGATAGGCGATTCTAGGACCAAGGAGGATATTTTGATGAATGATGTTACGATCAACATCGATCTTAATAACGATCCTTTCATAGCTCCTAAGTTCAGGATGAGTATTAGGAGGGATGAGACGTTCTTCGAGGATACGGAGACCCCGTTCGTCAACCCGTCTGACCTCCAATCGGGGGCCGCCTCGCCTGCGAAGGCTGCCGAGGATAGGTCTTTGGTTTCAGACGGTAATGTAGTATCCGGAGAAAATGAGGCGGAAAATCCTTGCTAGGTAAATTTATTCGTCTTATCTTTGCGGTGTCAGTCCATCACCTGACGAGTAAGATATTTAAAAGTTGGTCCCTGTCGGGTGTGTGATGGCCCCGGTGGGGACTCTTTATATTATGCAACTAGATTCTTTTTTACATCGGAAGATCATGCAAGACCTACGCATCCAGCGAGTGAAGGTCTTGATGATGTTATACACCAGTAACTATTTTGTCAAGGTCAGACAAAAGCAGTTGCTTGATCATACATACGCCTTAAGCAGGGATCAGGCTTTTGATTATATGACTGAGTTCAATAAAAGACTTAGTGATAAGGTTGGTATAAAATGTACGATGGATATCCTTCTACCTACCGATGATGATAACGCTAACATCATAATCGAGCACAATGGTATTATTAAGAAGTTGATGAAGGAGGCCGATAAACTGGAACTTGATACTGATGCTATCAAAGTCATGATGCGTGATCTTCTTGATGAGTTGAAGGATGATATTGATCTTAATATCCTGATATTTGACGTAACCCAGTTACTTATAAAATATAATCTATTTAGGTTGGATGCCATAACCGAGCAGGAGTTCAAGAACTCTTTTGTCAGGATGGATAGTAGGAATATGGAGATAAAGAAACTAACTTTATCTGATATCAAGAAGGTGGTGGAGATGATAGAGGATAGGTATAGCTACGCTTTATATATGACAGAGGAATATGGCTGATTACATTTTTTGTAAAAATATCTCTTGTTTGTTTGTAGTTTCAAAATAAGGTCTTATATTTGCGGTGTCTATCCGTTGCTAGACCAGAAGAAGATATTAATATCGCTTAGGCGTAGGCGATAAATGAGAGCTATCAGTGGGGTAACGGACGCTGGTGGCTCTCGTTGTTTTATATTATGGATGATAATTTAAAATTATTTGAGAATCCTGATTTTGGGGATGTGAGAGTATTGTTGGATGAGAAACATGAACCATGGTTTGTCGGTAATGATGTAGCTAAATGTTTAGGGTATGCAGATCCTAGGGATGCTGTAAGAAGGTTGGTAGATGACGAGGATTGTAAAATGCTGAGATTGTCAGAAGATAGGGAGGCCTACGATTCCACCCCTATTCACAATCAATATGTTAGCCAGATAAAGATTATTAATGAGTCTGGTATGTATACTTTAATTATGTCATCTAAGAAGGAGTTTGCTAAGAAATTCAAAAGATGGGTAACATCGGAGGTTCTCCCTTTTATTAGGAAAACAGGTTCCTATTCTATGCCATCTAACAATATGCCATCGAAGAATGAACTTCCATCTGATTATATAGAGGCATTAGAGGCTTTGCTTAAATCGGAAAAGGAGAAGCGTGCGTTAGCTGAGGCGAAGAAAGCTGCAGAGGAAGCCAAAAGGATATCTGATAATATTATCAAAGAACAGGCTCCTATGGTTGAGTTCGCTAAGACAGCCGAAATAGCCCAAGAGACAGATATGTTGATCAGAGAGGTTCGGGAGAAGTTGGAGGCTCATGGTTATGATATAGCGGAGAAGAATCTTCGTATATTGCTTGAGGATAAGAAGTTCTTCGCTAAGACCGGTAAGAGGTGGTTGCTTTCCCAAAGGATGATAGATCGTGGTTATGCTCGTTACAGATATCGTGATGACGATGAGTTTTATGGAACTAACACTGTTTATGTAACTCCTAAGGGATTCCAGTGGATCGTGTCTAAGATATCTAGGGAATGGATGCCTAGGTTCTTGGAATTGAAAGGCAGGGTTCTGAGTAGATCAGATAAAGATATTTTCGCTAAACGATAAACTCCATTTTTTATAATTTAGGATTGAGTTTTTGCCTGTTCGTGAGGATCGGCAAAAAGATTTGTACTTTTCGGAGAAACATAAGGTTTGTTATTATTGTTATTTGGCTCCCGTCTGCTCGTGAGAGTAGGCGGGATTTTTTATATCTTTGTGTCAAAACGATTTAGCAATGGGAAGATCTTGTTATGTGATAAAAAATAAGGAGGGTGGGGTAGATAATGTCCTTGCCCCTAACAACCAACCATCCGGATTATACCAAAGGGCGATGGAGGTGCTGGGCGACCAGAAGCAGGCCTTATCGGTCTGGGGTACGGCCTACTCCCCCGACTTCGTGTCTTTCTTTGGCGATTGGATGTCCATGCCATCGGAATATGACCTAGATAGTAACGGGGAACCTAGGTATGATGATGTCATGTCCTTTATCAAGCGGAAGAACTATTTCGCTGGCAATTTCATGGCCGATGAGGTTAAGGATATCAATAACACCCTTACTTCCTTGGGAGTCGATAATATCAACGATCTTAATGATATGATCATATCCAATTTCCTCTCCGGTGGTGATATATTTCTCAATAGGTACAATCTTGAGCGATCCGGGATGTATGACGCCGATGAGATTGATAATATCATGACCAACCGATCGGCGTATGAGCGGGTAAGGGATATGATGAGGAGGGTTGTCGATTTTATGTCTGACGGGGATCTTAATGAGAAGGATATGCATTTCCTATCCTCCGAGTCAGGTCTTGGTGATGATTATATGATATATGAGGATACATATGACTCGTTAGGGAAGAGAAAGGTCTTGAATCCAATGGAGGTAAGGGATACGATCATGAGGGCGGTAGGCGGTATCAGTGACCGCCGGGAGTTCGATCAGGCTTTCGCCTCCATCCCATACCCTTCCTTGGCACTCCGGTATCAGGAGGATCAGGATTACGCAGATCGGATGTATGACACGTATCGTAATATGACCCGTATGGAGGTTAGGGATCAGCAAGGGAATACGATTACCGACTCATGCTCCAATAGCACCACACCGTATATCAGTACGCCTAAGGACATGAAAGCCCTAAGGGGTAAGGTTGGGGAGATAATCGATATGGATGATTTTAAGGACATCAAGGACGTTTCCGGACGTCTGTATGACATAGCTATGGATCTTGCCGACATGGGCGTGGATATAAGCGAGGCGATCAGCGATGAGATGGTTATATCCAGACCGGAGGATATCCGTGATCTTATGGCATCGCTGGATGTCATGTTATCTTCCATACAGGCCGGCAATCTGGTATACGATAGCTTTATCTCCGATCTTGATAGGATAACAGGAAAAGGGAACCCGATATACGAGGTTAAGGATACTTATTCTACTGGGGATAGGATGGTGTATGTAAGGTCCGGGAATACATCTCCTTCCGATATGTATGATAGGAGCATGTTGTATATGGGTAGGAATACGTACCATAACACGGCCCCGATAACCGACACTGATCAGGCCTATGAGATGTTGGCCGATATCGGGATAGAGCGGCCCTCGTACTTGCCGGCTGGCGTGATTCCCGCCGGGGCTTCCCGTTCTAATATTGGTGTGGTCAAGGATAACATAAAGAAGCTAGTTATGTCCAACATCTCATCCTCGAATACCGAGAACATGATCCTTACCAGATTGATATACCAGCATCCCGTAACCCCTAAGATGGATGATGTCGATATTGATCGGGAGTTCAGGAGATACGAGGCTAGGCAGGGAAAGGATCGGGATTTTATCAAATCCTGTACATCGTTGAGGAAGATCCAGATCAAGGAAAGGTTAAAAAAATCGGATTTATATAATAATGTCTTACGTTTCCTTAATTTTAATGGATTTTATAACGTATCTTTGAACCACCATGACAGAGGTACGTTAAAAAGCATGGAGATGTCGTTGCCGGAAGGTCAGGTAAGGGATCTTCTGTTTGACGTGGCTATCGAGTCCGGTGACAGTAGCATGAGAAACCTTTTCTATCTGGATGGTCAGGATAGGATGATGGATGTCGGGTTTTACAGGTATCTGTACCAAAGGAATCCGGGCCTGCTCCGGGAGGTCAACGGCGGCGTCGAGGCGAGACCGGACGGTTCGTTCTTGGCTCGTGGGAGGTATGATGATTTCGTGTCATTCCAATCCGGTTTATATGAGAAGGTAGGTGAGACGGTTGATGGTGCGATATACAGGTTCGTTGATGATCTTATATACTCCGATCCATCATCATATCAAGAAAACATGGTACGAAGGATGGGTGACGTTACGGTAAGGAGTGACGATAACCGCCTGTCAAGGATAGAGGATAATCCCTCATCCAGTAAGATAGTTAATGAATACACTGCTAATACAAATAAGTTGATGCGAGATTTTTCGTGTAGTTAATCTCTCTTTGACGTCGTGAGACGTTTTCTTTCGAGCATTGAAACATTGGATTTTATAGATTTGCGATGAATCCGGGTCGTAGTGATACGCTCCGGATTTTTTGTCTCTCGTCAGTCGTTATTAATACCATTTACAAGACATGACGTACTTTGATGATGACACATATCACGATTTTAGGACTGTTAATTTTTGAACTTTGTAACGCCCGCCATCAGGTGGGGTTATTATTAATTCAAAAATAAATAGACATGGGTACAAGTGGAGACAAAATCGTTTTGTTAGACGGTATGGGTTCCGGTAGTGGAAGCGCCACTAACGGTTTATTATCTATGATTCCGGGGATGTTCGCCAATTTAATAGGCGGAAATAAGATGGATCCGAACTTGGTAGCGGCCTTGATGAACGGTCGTAACAACCAAGACGGTTTCGGCGGGGCTAAGAAACCTGATAACGCCACTTGGGGAGATATCCAATATCTGTTCGCTATGTTCTATAGCGACTACTTTCCTAAGGTATTGGATTGCGACCAGAAAATAGTCAAGGCTGTCTTGGCTTATCTGGAAGACCCTGACGCCCCGGAAGGGACGGCGTTCGTAAGGTATCTGGCGGTGCGGTGCTTCGTCGGTGACACAATCAAATGGAGTGATATGATTTAGTTTGATACAACGTTGGAGAACCCTGTCGGCAATAGAATACCGATAGGGTTTCTTTTTGATCGTAGCCTTATTATGATTACATTTGTTCGAGGTAGATCTTTTGTTCATAGGAAGGGTGGGCGGGAATGAAAAAAGGCATCCTCACGGACACCCTTCCCCTTTGGTTGAAAATCACTTAAAACATTATGAGTTACTACACTGCAAATATAGATAAATAAACATAAATAGCAATGGCTAAAGGACATTATTGGATAGAGCCTGTGGATCAGACGTTAAACGATTTTCAGTTTTATAAGGCCCGTATCGTAGGCGATCCTGAATATGACGAGAAACATCATCGAGTTATATTGAGGACTGATAAGTATTTCCCTGTTGGGAGTATCTTTCATGTCCTTAATGATAAGGAGATGTTTGTTATTGAACGGAAATTCAAAATCTGGGGCAATAAATATGTCATAAGACCTTGTGAGGGTGAATGGGAATGGGAGTCTGTTCAGAAACTTAAAGACAAGGCTATTATATTCCGTACCGGGTTCCTGCATGGGGACGGCAGCTTCTAACACCTGCCCGTATCTACCCCCCCCTCGATTTCTTGGTGTTTATGTATATAGTTATATTTGAGCAAAAAATAAGTTTGATATGGAAGATTTTCAAGGTAAATACAATGGCAAGCAGATAGAGCAGCTTCTGGATAAGGCTAATGATATTGATCTTACCAAATATGCTCTTAAGACGGATAATGCCCCTACCGCCACGAAATTACAGGCGGCTAGGACCATAGCGCTGTCCGGGGCTGTTACCGGTAGTGTCTCATCGGACTTCGGAGGCAACGTAACTATCTCCACGACATTGGCCAATTTTGATGCCTCTAAGATCGCGTCCGGAACCATCAGCATAGATAGGTTACCTAAGGCGGCTTTGGAGAGATTGGTCGTGGTAGCTGATGATACGGCTAGATTCGCCCTTACCACCGCTACGGCTCAAAGCGGTGATACGGTAAAGGTCACGTCTACAGGTAAGATGTATCTGATAAAAGACGAGTCTAAATTAAGCAGTGAGGATGGATATGAGCCTTACACGGCCAGTCAGGCTTCCTCCGTGCCTTGGTCCGGGGTTACGGGCAAACCAAGTACCTTCACCCCTCCCACGTCCTCCGCTACCGTTCTTGGCGGTATTAAGGTAGGATATACGACTTCCGGGAAGAACTATAAGGTACAGCTGGATTCGTCCGGCAATGCTTACGTTAACGTTCCGTGGACGGATAATAACACAACGTATAATGAAGCCACGGCCGACACCTTAGGATTGGTTAAGATCGGCTATGCTTCTAATGGAAAGAACTACGCTGTGCTATTGGCTAATGGCAAGATGTACGTCAATGTCCCTTGGACTGACAGTAACACGACTTATACCCAAGCTACAAGCGATAATCTGGGTCTTGTTAAGATCGGGTATTCAGCTAACGGAAAGAATTACCCGGTAGCTCTTGACGGAAATGGTAAGATGTATGTGAATGTTCCGTGGACGGATACCAACACGACATACACCAATATGGGAGCCGCTTCTGCCTCAGCGGCGGGAAAGGCAGGTTTGGTCCCCGCACCTGCCGCCGGAGCGCAAGCCAAGTATCTTCGTGGTGATGGGACATGGCAAACTCCTCCTAACACCACATATAGTAACATGGGAGGAGCGACGTCCTCAGCCGCGGGATCGGCGGGATTAGTTCCGGCTCCTGCCGCTGGTAAGCAGACGTCCTTTCTTCGTGGTGACGGGACATGGGTCGTACCTACCAATACCACATACGGATTGGCCTCTACTACAGCTAACGGCTTGTTGAGACAGCTTAATGGCAGTACATCCAGTTTCATGCGTGGAGATGGCACTTGGGCTACACCTCCTAACACGACATATGCCGTGGCCAATGAGTCTACTAACGGTTTGATGGCGGCCGCCGATAAGAAGACCATGAACAGGCTTATAGGGGTTAATACGGTCACGACATTAGCTAACCTGCCTATTAGCAAGAGAAGTATCACGGCTACGTTATCAGCCGCTACCACCCTATCCGTGCAGTCAGGGATGCAGATAGGGGAGGAGCTGATGATCAGGTGCGTCCCGTCGGCGGCCTTCACGCAGGCTATACCCAACTCCGGGGCTTATGTAAGCATGAGTGGTACTTCTATAACCACTACGGCTAACAAGCCTTTCGAGATAAATATCTGGTGTTACGCTTCAGGTAAGTATAGTATCGCCGTTAAAGAACAAGATTAATGATATAAGATATGAGCTACGTATATATAAACAGGGAAATATATCCCAATCAATTAGTTCAGGACGATCCGCTTGATGATAATTACGCCAATGGCTATAGTTATGATGATTACATTAACGGGAATCCCGCCCCATGGATAGAGCTTGGGGAGGAGCAATTGGCGTTCAAGGAGGCTAATCCTAAAGCTACGGTTAAGGAGATTATCGAGGCTAAATTGGATGACTCAAGGCTTCTTAATGAGGAGAAATCGGCTAAGTATGAGGAGATCAGGACTTATGAGAATGAGAATCTTCATGAGTTTTTCTTGGATGACCAAAATATCTATATCCCTGAATATGATAGGCGTAACGCTTTGGCTGATGGGGCTATAGCTGGTAAGATAACGATCATGGGTCTGAAGTTTGATATGACGGAAGGCAAGATCTTGATCGGGATGATGGATAAGTATGATAATGACCTGATGTCGACGTTAGGAGCCAAACAGAGGGAAGTAAGCTTAGCCACTACCGTAGAGCAGGTGAGGGCTATTGACGCTCAGTCCGGCTATCCAGATAAGGTAAATATCACCATGACTTATGTCCGGCAACAGGCAAAGGAGAAAGATGCCTCCGATCCTCAGGAGGTGGCTGTCAGATTCTCCAGAATGGTGGTTAATAACAAGGCTATATCTTTATCCCCTAACGAGAAATTGGATGTTAAGATCCTATTCCCTATATGGGGACAAGAAGGGGCGGAGTTCGGGCTGTCGGTGGATGCCGGATTCTGCCTCAGGGTGGTTAAGGACGATACGGATATCCTTTATGAAGTTATTCAACAACATACATTATCAAAGGAATGGGAACCCGGATTAAATACGGCTTCCTTATACAAGGTCATTGATAAGGAGCATGCCGGGACCATAGGGGATCCTATCCCGTATTTCCCTCCAATGGAGATATTCAAGGATAAATATTACATCCAGAACGCTGATGTATATAAGTGCACTAGGGATAGCGGAACTCCTCTTAGTCATAATCTAAAGGACTTAGTAGGGTTGTATGTTGAGGTTGTACAGGGCTAGTCGTATCTACCCCCCCCCTATATTTGGCTTGTGATATGATACAAGTTATTTTTGGCATAATAAAATGACATTTGTAAATATATTTAAGTATGGCATCACAAAAATTCGGTTTCGTAACCGTCGACCCGGTATCAGGATCAGGAGATCAGGCGGTTAATTTCTCCGGTGAGAAACACACCGGTCGTCTTCAACGCACTATCAACCTTACGGTCACCGCGAACGGCGGGGCTAAGAAGGCGTTGGTAGTTAATCAGGCAGCGGCTGCTGAGGTGGTAAGATCAGACAGCCCTAACGCTTCCGTACAAAAGACAGGTGGTAATGTTACCATCACCGGTAAGTCCAACAGTACTAGG
>ENA-OZFZ01000234-OZFZ01000234.1-human-gut-metagenome-genome-assembly--contig:-NODE-234-length-30429-cov-13.206492_pt1 | contig 30429 bp, 28 predicted proteins | sample MGYA00244621_ERZ653640 | MGnify/ENA primary metagenome ERZ653640 (study PRJEB26926, sample SAMN06165019) | human gut metagenome | biome: ENVO:00009003; feature: ENVO:2100002; material: ENVO:00002003... | reverse complement strand
TGGGCACATTCTCCGCAGAGGAATAGCCGGGGACCAGCAGGTACTCGCCAAAGGTACGGGAGGGTTCTTCGTAAAAATAAGCCATATTCACACGTCCTTTCAAAAAATAGCAGGAACAATTTTTTGCTGTTCCACGTCCACGACACCATATGTGTTCAGCCGGAGTTTGGGGATAACAGGCAGACTCACAAAGGCAAGTGTCATAAATGCGTCAATTTCTTCCGAGATTCCGGCTTCCTTGAGGGCAGCTTTCAGTGCCTGCAGCTTTTTCTCAACCTCTTCGGCGCTCTCCATACTCATCAGACCAGCGACCGGCAGGGCAAGCTCTCCGACAACTCGACCATTCAGCACAAAGGCAAGACCGCCCTTATTTTTACGAACTGTGTTGCCTGCCAGTACCATGTCGGCGTCATTCGTTCCTGCCACAATGAGGTTGTGGGAATCATGTGCGATGCTTGACGCAACTGCTCCACATTTCAAGCCGTAGTTGCCCAGAAAACCAAGTCCGACGTGTCCTGAGTGATGATGACGCTCAAAGACCGCCAGTTTTACGATTTGGTTTTCTACATCGACGCCCGGAGCCGTACCCGGATGATTCTGGAAAGGAATGATTTTCTCGCTAGTCAGCAACTCATGCGGCGTCAGGCAAATGACACGCTCATTTTCTCCGGTCTCATGCAGTTCCAAATCGCCCAGCGTAATCTCATCCATGTTAAAGGAATTGAGCACTCGTGCAAAGGCAATTTCATTGATAGAAAGTGCTGTCGGCTCCAGCATCTTTCCATTCTCTGCTGCAAGCACGCCATTTTTGTAAACACTCTCAACTGTGAAATTTTTCAAATCCGATACCACAATGAGATCAGCCGCATAACCCGGTGCAACGGCACCGTTCTGCTTCAGTCCAAAGTATTTTGCAGGGATAAGAGTACCCATCTTGATGGCTACTGCAGGTTCCACACCAGCCGCAATAGCTTTGCGAATGATATAGTCAATGTGTCCGCCGCGAAGCAGATCGCCGGGATGTTTGTCGTCCGTCACCAACATACAGCGGTCACAGTACGGTTCTTTGAACAGTGGAAGTAGAGCATTCATATTCTGCGCCGCTGTGCCTTCGCGCACCATAATGTACTGGCCACGACGGAGCTTTTCCAGCGCCTCATTGACGTCAGAACACTCATGGTCAGACTGGACGCCTGCCGTAATGTAGGCGTTCAAATCTTTCCCGCTCAAGAAGGGGGCATGGCCATCAACATTTTTGCCTGCGGCGATACAGTCGCATATTTTTTGCAGAATCTTGGCATCTCCGTTGACAGTACCGTAGGAATTCATCAGTTCTGCCAGACCCAGAACACGCTCACTACGATAATACGCTGCAAGTTCTTTTGCTTCCAGAACCGCACCAGACTCATCCAGATCGGTCGAAGGAACGCAGGACGGCAGCATAAAGTAGACCGAAAGTTTCAGATTCCGTGTCGTTTCCAACATGAAGTTGAGTCCAGTCGTGCCTGCTACGTTGGAAATCTCATGCGGGTCTGTAATGACCGCCGTTGTGCCATGAGGAAGGACAGCCTGCTCAAATGCCGGCCCACAGAGCATGGAGCTTTCGATGTGAATATGACCATCAATCAAACCCGGACAGACGTATTTTCCGTCCAAATCCACTTCATTCTGGCCGGAATATTCTCCTACACCAATGATTTTCCCGTGATGGATGGCCACATCGGCCTCTTCGATTTCGTTAGTAAACACATTTACAACTTTTGCACGTTTCAGTACAAGCTCTGCATCCACTTCTCCCTTTGCAGCGGAGATCTGCTGTTTCAATGTTTCTGCCTGCATAAAAACCTCCCTCATCAAAATTTTTCCCATTGAAGGATCTTAAACTTCTTTTTGTCTAAAAGCTCCATATACTTTTGCAGTACCGGGCCGAATGCAAAAGCTGTCACAACCGTTGTCACTCCGACCGGCCCTCGGACTAAAAGTGATAAAATCAACATGGTCGCCTCTGTTGCATTCTTGGAGACCCAAATCGGCCAGCGAAACGCATTGTGAAGAGCCGTGATAATTTCATCATATGCACTTTTGGAAATGTTTGTCGTGAAATAGACTGCCGTTCCAAGCGGTGCCAGCATCAGACCGACAATGTAAAGCAGGATTTGCTGTATTAACGTCAGCTCAGAAGGAAGTGTAGCAGCAAATACTGCACCCCACATATCGAAAAAGATCCCGAACACGAAAGATGAGAGTATAACCCACCAGTCAGGTCGCCGTTCTTCCAGTGCTGCAGAAACGAGCATCAGGATGAAAGAACCGATTGTCACCCAAGTACCTGCTGAAATGGAATTATACTGTGAAACGCCTACACAGAGCGAGTCAAAAGCACCTGCACCAAGACCCGCCTGCACGAACAATCGCTGTCCGCAGGTTAGTATCATAAGACCGACGAGATAAATCGCAAGTCGTTTTGCCTGTTTCACGCACACACCTTTTCCTTTCTAGTGAATCACAGCGCTGCGGCAATTCGGACAATGGACTCCGTGACCAAGTTTTTGAACAACGGTGCTACGCGATCAGCAGTCTCCTTCACTTCGATATGGCTCAGCGGAACCTTGGAAATTCCACTTGCCATGTTGGTGATGCAGGAGATGCCGCAGACTTTCATTCCCATGTGATTTGCTGCAATGGCTTCGCACGCAGTGCTCATGCCCACAGCATCTCCACCGATGAGACGGCACATCTTCACCTCGGAAGGCGACTCGTAGTTGGGGCCAGTCAGTTGGACATAAACACCCTTCTGAACCGGAATATCCAGTGCATCTGCGGCAGCAAAAATCTGCTCCCGGCAAGCCTTATTGTAGATTTCGCTCATATCTGGGAAACGAGGGCCAAGCTCGTCGATGTTTGTGCCAATCAGCGGACTCGGTACAAAATTGGCAATTTGGTCTTCCATCACCATGAAGTCGCCAGCATGGAAATTCGGATTCAAGCCGCCCGAAGCGTTGGTGAGGAACAAGACCTTTGCTCCCATCATGCCCATCAGGCGGGTGGGAAGCACCACGTCCGTCATCGGATAGCCTTCATAGTAGTGAACGCGCCCCTGCATGATGACCACCGGAACACCATTAACATATCCGAACACGAACCGGCCCTTATGGCCGCTGACAGTAGAAATTGGAAAACCTTCGATTTCGTTATAATCAATAGTATCCACAATTTCAATGCTATCCGCGTAGTCTCCTAGACCAGAGCCAAGAATCAGCGCGATCTTCGGCTGAAAATCCGTTTTTGCACGGACACTTTTCAGGCAGCTTTGCAGTTTCTCATACACAGGATTCATCGTAGCCTCTCCTTCTTGTAATTATTTCAGAGCCTCAGCCATCTGCTTTACCACAGCTTCAAAGCTGCTATTCTCGAAAATCGGCATCGAACCGGAGAACATCAGGTTGATAGGATAATCAAAGTTTTCTGCGTTGCGGCCGCACTCGTCACGGAACTCACGAGTTTCGCCGTAGTTCGGGATGCGCTCTCTCATCCGGGTCACATCGTCCATGTAACCGAACAGCTTCTTGCCCAGCTGATAGCCCATGCCGCACTCAAAGCTGACATCGTTGCTCGGCTCGTAGCCTCGGAAATCGTTCAGGTTTGCCAGAACAATGTCGCAGTCGCGGACGTGCTGCTGGTAGCGGTTGAAGAGCTGTGCTGCCACCTCATAGGGATTATCAGAGTCCACCACAATGTCGTTCCGCACCATATCAATGGGAGCCACCGCATCAAAGCCATATTTTGCGCAGACGGCCTTCATCTCGTTATATTTTTCGGCGGCGTCCTCATCGTACCGCTCGAAACCGGCCAGATAAACCAGTGGCTTCTCATGCGGCACTGCGGGCAGAATCGGCTTCGGCTGTACTTTGATGCCGAGCGTCTCATTCTTGCACTCTTCATTCAGTTCCGTCATGAACAGATTGAGGCAGTCGTCAAAATCGCCCTCAATGACTTTGCACGCGCCCACAATGGCCGGAGCAAACGGCAGCTCCGCATAGGGCAGTGGCTTGTTATCTGGGCCGCAGACGATGCCGTTGTTCAGGTGAGCGCCCTGAACTTTCCACGTCAGCGCGCGCTTATCCCGCGTATATGCGTAGCAACGCATTCCGCGTGCATAGGCCATGCCCAGCTCGTAGATGGAACCACCATCCGGCTCTGCACCACGGAAGTTTTCCAAGTCCACCAGAATGGCAGTAGACTCGTTCATACAGTTGGCACAGTTCTGGAAAATCGCCTTTGCATGGTCGCGCAGATCGGGACTGCTCATATCCAGTTGATTGTCACTAGGCATAGTCACACCGAAACCATTGTATTCTGCTTTACGGCGCATGGCATCCCACAGGGTGTAGCCATTGGTATAAAAGCACTCCGGGCCTGCCAGATAGAGCTTTTCTTTGCTAAATAATTTTACCTTCCAGTCGTACATCGTCTTTTTCCCCTCTCTTGCGTTACTGCAGTACCAATTCCATCAGCAGATGCAGGAACTTTGCGTGGTCTGCCTTGCGGCCGATATGCACCACCGGCAGCTGCTTCCATACAAAGTGGTGACGGGCGTCTAGCACAGTCATGCCAAGGGTCAGGCCGTCCTTCGTCTCCACACCGACATGGCCCTCAAAGGTCTCCACGATGGAGGGGTCGATGGCGTAGGCCACAGCCATGCAGTCGATGCTGGTGCAGTAAGCCTCGAAGCCGCGGTTGTTGACGAAGCGGATAGCCTGACGCAGGAACTTTGCCTCCGGCTTATCGCTTGCATCTAGAGCGGCAATGTCATCATCGGTCAGGTTGACGTCGAAATGGGTAGCAACATCCAGACCCAGACAGGTGAGCTTAACGCCGGACTCGTACACAATTTTTGCAGCTTCGGGATCCACGAAGACATTCCACTCGCTCTGCGGGGTGTCACCGGTACAGTTGGCGAAAGCATACTTGTTCAGGCCGAACATACCCGAAATAGCGATGATTTCTTTGATCATCGGGATAATCTCCGGCTCTTTGCGCATGGCCATTGCAATATTGCTCATGGGGCCGGTGGAAATCAGGGTGACTTCGCCGGGATTTGCCTTGACCAGATCAATGATCAGGTCAATAGCGTGCTTCGGGCTGCGGGGAGTCGTCGGCTCAGGCAGGAAGTTCTCTGCCTGACCATCGGCACCATGAGAGAATGGGTCTTTCGGGGTAGCACGAACCATCGGAGCGACCATGCCTTTGCCCACAGGAACATCCGTGCGGCCAATCATTTCCAGCACCTTCAGTGCATTCACGCAGGTCACTTCGGCGGGATAGTTGCCATTCACCGTGGTCACCGCCAGAACATCCAGCGCCTCCGATTTGCAGGCCATCACAATGGCCATCGAATCGTCCATGCCCGGGTCGCAGTCGAGAATGATTTTTTTCTTGTCCATGAGAATCTTCCTTTCTTTTGTCAACCAATTTCATAATCCAAAAGCTCATTTGGTAAACATTTTGGTAAAGTTTTACCGTTTGATAAATAATACCATGCTTTCTTCCGAGAATCAAGTTAAAATATGCAAAAAAGCCCCGCATTTCAGCAAAAATTCGCGAAATGCGGGACTTCCCATGTTTTTTAGTTTTCGACTAGCGGTGTGATATAGAAATTTCCGGCTGGCATCAACTTTTCCGGCTCTTCGATTCGCTCAATGAGTCGGTCTATAGCCTTTTCGGCCATCAGCGAAAGGTTCTGACGCACGGAAATAACATTTTCTGTGCCTTCGTAATCGTAGACGGCAAATTTGCAGTTCTCACCAATATGGATGCCTTTTTCTTTAGCCGCTGCCAACACGCCCTTCGCCATCATATCATTTTCCACAAAAAAGCCATCACAGCCCTGTGCATACAGCGTTTCAAACGCGGTGCGCCCAGATTCCTCGGTAAAGCTTCCGTGAAAAACATCCTGTTCCCGGTAATGTGCCTTGATGAGGGCAACACCTTCCTGAAAACCCTGATAGCGCTTTTTTGTCGTATAGACCTGCGCCGGCCCCAGAATACAACCGATTTGTCTTGCCCCTGCCTGCACAAGTTTTTCTGCCGCAGCCCGTCCACCGTATTTGTTATCAGTTGTAACAAAATCACTAAAGATCGAGTAAACAGCACGGTCGAGCAGTACAAGAGGCACACCATTATCCTGTATCGTATGAAGCGTTTTGGTCAGGCTATCGTCTTTTTCCAGTGTGCTCGGTGCTACCACAGCTAGGCCATCGACATTTTTTACAACGAGGCCCTCTACTATAGTACAACAGCGTTCCGCGTCATCGCCGCAGGCAGAGGAAAAAACCACATACCCCTTTTGAAATGCATATTCCTGAATATAGAGCAGCAGCTTATAAAATACAGGGTCTTTCAGATCGGGAAGGACAAGCCCCAGTGTTTTGACACGCGGACTGCTGCCCGGCTGTACTGTAATTTCACTCTGAAAAGCCATTTCTCGTGAGATGCGGAGGATTTTCTCCTTAGTCGCTTCCGAGATTCTGGAATCCTTTCCGTTCAGCACAAGCGACACCGCTGTCGTGGAAACACCTGCGGCTTTTGCAATATCCTTTGCTTTGACTTTCACGATCGTTCCTCAATCTGTTAAATTATTTTACCTCGTGCCTCTATCCTACAGATTTTCGTGAGATTTGTCAACGAAAACTTTTCAATCAGTTCAAAATCACGATTTCACTGTTTTCGGTGGCTGCTCCACCCTTGCTGAAATCCCACCGCTCCCGGAATCCGCGCGAATACTCTTCGCCAGTCAGCTCACAAATTTCTCCGGCCAGAAGCGACACCGGTGCAAGCTCCAAGAACGGATTCAGCAGCTCATTGTCGGTATAAGGCAGGTTTATCACACTTGTCGCTTCGCTGATGCTCTGACCAATCACGCAGAGTGGACGCCGCAGATATGTCATATATCCTTCCACCTCTTCCAGACGGCTGCGGGCAGGTGAGTTCGGCGGCGAGATCAGCACAGTGGGAATCGTCTCCGGCCTTGCTGCAAAGAAAGTGGAGTGGAGCCAATCTTCTGCACTGCACTCCACACCAAATACTCCTGCCTGTCCCACCAGCTCCTGACGCCCCAGCCAAGCGGAGGTGAAACCTGTCCCAGAACCGACCAGCTCATAAACGGATGCAGTCTGGTACACTTTCCGTGCAAAATCACTCACCTGATGTTCGATTTCCGGCAGAGTCTTTTGCAGTTCATCGGCGGAAACCACCAGATCTTCATAGAACGCCAACCGTTCCGCTTCACTTTTTCTACCCTGCAAAATCGCAATGCGCCATGCCACACCACAAAAAGCCAGCAAGGTCGCTGCGTAACCTCTCAGTGGAAGACCACGCTCAATGTTCACCGTCGGTGTGGAAATATCCACCGTCACCTGTGCCGCGCGAGCACATTTCGATTGCATATCGCCCGAAAACGCCACAGCATACGCGCCTTTTATCCGGAAGCGCATCAGCCCTTCTGCAACACGGGCCACCACGCCGGAGCCGCTCACTCCGATGAAAAGCGTCTGCTCCCCTTTGGGCAGAACATCCAAACTCTGGTGGCGAGAAGCATCCACTGAGTAAAGCGCCCTTGCCGGGATGCCTGCGATTTTTTCAATAAACTCCGCGCCATTGCAGGCCGCTGCATACGAGTAGCCGCAGCCTGTCATTACCACCATCTGTGTCTGCTCGATTTTTTCATCTTCCAGTGTATTTTTTACACGCTGATACATTGTTTCCGCACAGTCTCGGAGAAGTTCCGGCACGGTACGGATGTGCATTTTAATATAGTTTGGATGTGCCATCGAAATTTCCTTTCCTGCTTACAAAAAAGACCTCCCGAACATCAAATCGGAAGGTCTTCTACTTTTTTAAGTGGCAATTTCCAAGCTGTGCTCAATATCTGTGACGTCCACTTTCAGGCGGATTGCATCGCCTATCCACGATGTGCGCGAAAATTCATAGGGCACATTGTTTTCGGTAAAGCTGGTGCTCGAGATTTGAAGAATCAGGGTATCATAAGTAATCTTGAGCAAATCCACTTCGGTGGGCGAGGGTCGCACCGCTTCTACGATGTTCGTCCGATGGAGGATTTTGATGCCATAATGCTGACTCAGGGTTTTGGACAGCGAGTTGTCCACACAGAGTCCTACAATGTCGAGCTGCGGAGTGAATTTTTCGGGCAGCCAGATGCGATTGACCGCAATGGGGTTACCATTGACCCGGAAAATTCGTTTGATGTAGAAAATCGGGCCATCATAATTCAGGTTCTCACCGATTTCCGGATCCGTCTGTTCAAATCTCGTCAGCTGCACGATCTCCGGGTGTGGGTCCACAAAACTCCGGGCAGACTGCATGATTTTATCTGAGGGTAGCTTCAGCTGCTGCAGAATGGGACGGGGAGTCTCATTCACAAAGGAGCCGCGTCCTCTTTCTCGAATGATGATACCGTCTTTTTCAAGTTCTGCCAAAGACTGCCGCATGGTCACGCGGCTTACCCCGTATTCCTCTGCAAGATCGCGTTCCGAGGGTAGTTTCTGTTCCTCATCCTGAATCGTATGCGCCAAAATCCTCTTTTTGATATCAACATAGATTTGATAAAATACGGGAATCGGCGAGTCTTTCGCAATGGCACGCAAATTGCTCATGTTACAATCAACCGTCTTTCCTCTGTTCTATCAGCTAATTATATCATATCATTCCTTAAATTTCCATCAATATTATGCACAACAAAGAAATTGACTTTTTGGCTTATTCGCCCATGACCTGCACATAGAACGAGCGCTTGCGGGGGCCGTCGAATTCGAGAAAGTAGATACCCTGCGAGCTGCCCAGCAGCAGCTTGCCATCATGGATGATGAGCGGCAGGTCCACGCCAATGAGGGTGGACTTCACATGGCCGGCTGCGTCGGTGGGGGTGTCATGCTGATGTTTGAAGTCGATACGGGTGGGGATGAGTCGGCAGACCTCGTTCTGAATATCCTCAAAGCCGTTGGGGTCCCAGAACGAAGTGATGGTCAGACCTGCAGTCGTATGCGGGTTGAAGATGATGCACTGACCTTCCTTCACGCCCGTGCTTTCCACGAAAGCCTTGATGTCATCGGTCAGTTTGACAACATCGTTGAATTTCGTCTCAATATTGAATTTTTTCAGCTCGATTTTCATGATGATTCCCTCACTTTACGATTTCGATGTTGCTCTTATGGATTGCAGAAGCATCCTCGGCAAACTGCCAGTGGGTGCGGAAGCCACGGCTGTACGGCTCACCGGACATACTGCTGACGTAACCTGCCAGCAGAGCGCCCGGGATGAAGCTCATGATGGGAGAGGTGACTTCGTACTCGGTCTTGGGGATTTTAACGAGGGATGCTTCCGGCACATCTAGATCGTCGGCATCGCTCACCACCATCAGCGGGCGCTCCATCACCTGCATATAGTGCAGTGCTTCTTTCATGCGACCCATCGAAGCATTGGCATCATCGATAAAGGCTACCGTACCGGTATGCTCACTGTTGGCAACGAAGAAGTTCAGATGTAGCCACTCTTCGGTGTTGACGTGCATGGAATAGCGGCCTGCCGCCTCAATCATCTTAGCGTGAGAGTACCAAGCAGAAGCATAGTCCGTGCCGGCACCCACGAAATCGAAGCCGGGGAAATCCTTCCACTGCTCTGCAATGCTGTAGACCTTTTCATCAATGGCAGGCAGCGCAGTAGCCAGCTTTTCAGCACTGTGCTTGACGTCCATGCGGTATGCCTTTGCCTGATCCATCGTGTAGCGGCCTTTGACTTCGCCAATGCGGATAGCCAGTAGCAGCAGTGCCTCGAAAGATGCCAGGAAGCCGCGTACGCCGGGAGCGCTCTCAAATTTGGGGATGCTACTGTCGATGACTTTCTGGCAGACCTCACCCAGCGGGGTGGTCTTACCAGAGGTGATACCCAGCGTCAGCGCGCCAAGCTCATTCATCCGCATAATGGCCTCTTTGACGCGAGACACCTTGCCGGAGTTGCTGACAGTGATGACCAGAGGGTCATTGGGAGCACCGCCGCAGCGCTTTGCCGGGTAGAAACGTGCCACGTCGATGGCGGGCAGCACCTCAATAGGCATCTTGGTCAGCTGCTCAAATGCCTGCTTGACGGCCATTGCCGCAGCCATCGAGTCGCCGCATCCAGTGATGATGATATGCTGGAGAGAGAAGATTTCCTGAAAAGACAGCGCCTCACGGATGCGAGGCTCCATCAGGTCGTATTGCTGGGTGATGAGTTCAGGGATGCTGTATACCTGACGTCTCATTGCATTATCGAATTTCTGTTCCATAATAATTGCTCTCCTCATTTCTTATGATTTGCCAATGCCATGACGTAATTGCCCACCTCTACGCTGAAGCGCAGCGCAGCAGGCATCAAATCATCCGGCATATTTTGCGTGTAACGATGCGTCTCGTAGACAAAGTCACCTTCATAACCGATTTCCGAGAGCACCCACATGAAGCTTTCCCAATCCGTCTCGCCGAAGTACGGAATCTGATGGTCAGCCTTGATACCGTACTGGTCGGAGACATGGGTAGCTTTGAGCCGCTTGCCAATATACTGCAGTGCAGACACCTGATCCTGCTGCATAATGGATGCGTGCTCAAAATCCCATGCGATGCCCACGTTCGGAACATTCAGCGTATCAACCAGCTCTACCAGTTCATCCGGCTGGCTGGTGTAACGCTTACGGGGTGCGATGTTCCAGTCCCAGAGGTTTTCGATGGCGATACCAATGCCCAGTTTGTCAGCAAATTCCAGTTTCTTCTGGAAATATGCCACATTACCTTTCAGCGAGTCGCCCCGCATCTGAGGCCCGGGAGCCGTCGCTGCATGAGTAACAGCCCACTTGACGCCCAGTGCAGCCGATCCGCGCATACACCGCTCGATAATCGTCTCTTTCCACTGAGCCGTTTCGGCATCAGCTGTCATATGCTCGTAGAAGTGCAGATGCGACTGGGAAAACTCCACGCCATATTTTGCGGCAGTGTTACCAATGTCGTCCACCCAACTTTCCCACTTATCGGTCAGCAACGGCGTCGGAAAGTTAGAGCAGTCGTGAAAATTCATATCCTGCACCTTGAATCCGGCTTCTGCCAGAATGCGGACAACATCGGGAATGTCAGCTTTGACTCCATGCGGGCGATTGAATCCCATCGTGGTAGATGTACCCAGTCTCATATAAAACCTCCTACTGAAATCAGCCCTTGACTGCGCCTGCAGTCATACCCTTGACGATTTGTTTCTGCGAGATGATAAAGATGATGATAGACGGAATCAGGACGATAACCGCGCCTGCCATCGTGGCACCATAAGCGGCTTCTTCCGAGAAGTTCAGCATGGTGATACCGACCTGAACCGTACGCATCTCATTGCGCGTGGTGATGATCATAGGCCAGAGGTACATATTCCAAGTGCTGACGAAGGAAGAGATGAACACGGTGGTCATCACGGGCTTTGCAATAGGCAGCAGAATGCGCCAGTAGAACCCGAATGCACTGCAGCCGTCAATGTCGGCTGCTTCTTTCAGCTCTTTGGGGATGGTCTTGAAGTTCTGACGCATCAGGAAGATATTTGCTGCAGAGACGAAGTAGAGAATCATAATGCCCAGATAATTATTGACAAGACCCATGCCGGAAACAGTCATATAGTTGGTGACGATGGTTGCATCACCGGGGATAAGCATGGTTCCCAGCACCAGATAGAACAGAATGTTCTTACCCTTGAATTCAAAGAATGCAAACGCATATGCGGCCATTGAGGCAACCATCATACGCATGACGCTGCATACCAAAGAGACAAACAGGGAGTTAACCAGAAAGCGCGGGATCTGGGTCATCTTCAACGCCTGAATAAAGTTATCTAGATAAAATCCGCTCGGGAAAAGAGAGGGATTCGAGGACAGAATCTCAGTCGGCTTCATAAATGCTGCTGCGATGCAGTAGAGCACCGGAGCCATGATAATGAGACCCAAAATCACACATACGACCTGAATCAGCGCACTCGTGATTTGGTCTTTCTTTTTCTCAGTCACGTTCATTAGTCGTAAGTCACTCCCTTCTTCTCAAACTTGAAGCTGATGAGGATGATGACGAAGGCAATCACAAATCCGACAACAGCGGCGGCATAAGACTGGCCGTAATTGTAGATTTCAAAAGCCTTGCGGTACATATAATAGATAATGGTGGAGGTCGAGTTGTTAGGGCCACCCTTTGTCAGCACCATGACCGGGCCAGACATCATCATAGCCGTGGCGAGATTGGTGCAGATGAGGTAGAATACCGTAGGCGACATGATCGGTAGATAGATCTTGAACATCAGCTTCCAGTTGGGGCAACCGTCGATGCGAGCCGCCTCGATGAGGTCATCCGGCACACTGCGCACAGCCGAAAGCAGATACAGAAAATCCATACCAAGACCCAGCCAGACGCCCAGAATGATCACAGAAAGCAGTGCGGTCTTTTCACCGTTGAACCACTGTACATCCAGCCCAAAGATGTGGTTGACGATGCCGATTTGCGGGTTGAGCATCAGCTTGAAGATTAGAGCCGCCACCGACATAGAAACTGCCATCGGGAAAGCAAATGTCAGCTCATAGAGCCATGAGGCTTTCCGCTTCTTGTTTGCAGCCATTGCCATCAGGAAAGCCAGAACGATGGTCACAGGCACCTGAATCAGCGCGTAGATAAATGTATTCTTGATGGACTGGATAAACAGGCTGTCGCTGAATACCTTCTGATAATTTTCCAGACCGATAAATTCCACCGCCTTGCCGGTAGCGTTGGTCAGAAAGAAGCTCGTGCCGATGGTCTTAACGAACGGATAGTAGATAAAAGTTCCCATCAGCAAGATGGTCGGCAGCAAAAACAGATAGGGTGTAAGTTTATTTTCACGTCGCTGCTTCTTTGCCGGGAATACTTTGGAGCCGCCGTCTTTCATTACTCATACACCTCCAAAACAATATTTTTCGATAGCCTCCACCACACCGTAAGCGTAGGGCTTGGAGGCCACATAGTCGGCTTTTGCTTTCAGACTGTCACAAGCGTTATCTACCGCAACACCCACTCCTGCATACTCGACCATTTCCATGTCGTTTTCAAAATCTCCACAGGCCATTACTTCATCCTGTCGGATATCCAGAAGCTCCATCAATTCCTTGACGCCGGTCATTTTATTGCAGCCGCAGGGGCCAAGCTCGACCGCTGCATCCGCATAAGTCGTTATCCAGTACTGCTGGCCGAAATCCCGTTTCAGTTCTTCCCGGAACGCTTTAATTTTACCGGTATGATGCTCATCCATGAACATGACCTTCACGAAACGTGCATTTTTCCAGTCGTGCTTGTCCAGGTCGATGAAGTTTTGAAAACGGTCGCCGAACTTTTGGTGCTCCTTAACATAATCTGTCAGCCGCAGTGCGCGTTCCGTCCGCTCGTCGGAGAGGGTGACAGTCAGACCTTCGGCGTCTGCTCTGCGAATGATTGATAAAATCGGTTCTACTGAGAAATTGTGTGAGACAAGGCACTTTTCTTCCTGAAAAATGCAAGCACCATTGGAGATGACATACGGGGAAGTAATGCCCACAGTCTTTACCAAACGAGCTACCAGCTCTTTGGTTCGACCTGTGGCAAATGAAAACACCACGCCATGCTCTTTGCACTTCTGAGCTGCCTCGATCAGCTCCGGTGCGATTGCCTCCGTGCCATCGATCAGCGTCCCGTCAATGTCACTGACCACTAATTTAATAGCCATTTTTTGACCTTTCTCTGATAAAACTAGAGAAAAAGGACAGTCAACAACTCTACCCTAGAGCCATAGAACTGCCGACTGCCCAAATTCTAACTAATTTTCAGGGTTTATGATGATTTAGACGGGGTTTGCACGGTTGTACTCATCCAGCGCCTCGTTGCACTGCTTCGCCATTTCAGCCACGCAGTCATCGATGGACAGAGAGCCAGCCGCAAACTGTGCGCCTACCTCCTTGAAGGTGGTGGTGAATGCCTGCTGAGTGGGAGCCAGATGCTCCTGAACTTTCGGGTTGGAGTTCATCATGGCGCTGAATGCCACATCGAACTCGGGACGGCTCTCGACATAAGCCTTCATGTCGTCGGTGTCCATAGATTTCTGGTTGACAGGGATGCAACCGGTACCAAGCGCCCACTCGGTCTGGTAGTCAGCCGAAACCCACTGCTTCATGAATTCCCAGCTCTTTGCGACCTTCTGTGCATCGCCGCGATCCAGTGCGTAGATAGAAGAACCACCCGGGCAAACACCGCCCTTATCGGATGCCTGCACCTTGGGCAGGTCGGCAACACCAAGTTCCCAGCCCTGCTCTGCAAAGGTGCTGATCATGCTCTCCAGCACATTGTTGCTGGTAAAGAGGGTAGCACTGGTACCTGCCATGAACTCATCACGAGCCTGTGTACCTTCATCCGTGGTCTGGACTGCGCCGGTGGCCAGAACCTTCGACCACTCGGTCAGGAAGTTCTTCATGGTACCTTCTTCATCAAAGACAACCTTGGTCATACGGCCTGCGCGGCCATTCTCGTGATCACCGATGAAAGAGTACTCGCCCTGACCGCCGATGAAGTGGTTCAGGTAGGTGTTCTGGATGCCAAAGGTAATGGCATACTGGCCGTTGCTCTTGAGTTTTGCAGCCATATCCGCAAACTCTGCCAGCGTGGTGGGAGGAGTCTCCGGGTCAAGGCCGGCTGCTGCATAGGCGGTCTTGTTGTAGTACATGATCATCGTAGAAGCATGGAACGGCAGGCTCCACAGGGTGTCGGACAGCGTATAGGTGTTCACCAGCTGGGGCAGCAGCTCACTGCCGTCAAAGCTCTCGTCTGCCTCGATGAGGCTCTGTGCGGGCACAACATACGGCACCGTGCTCATGTACTCGGCATCGCCTGCGAACACCTGAACCATATCGGGCAGGTTGTCCACGTCCTTTGCCAGAATCAGAGCCTTAACCTTGCTGATCAAATCGGAAGAGCTCTGGTAAACAGGTGTAACGGTGATGCCCATTTCCTTACCCACAGTCTCGTTGAACTTGGGAATCATGGTCTGCTCCAGCAGCTCGCCGGCCTTGCCGCCACGGTTGTGCCACAGAACGACTTCGGTGTTTTTACTGGAGTCAACAGCCGCCAAATTATAGCCCTTGCTCTCGGCACCAGAGGCAGCAGTGGAACCAGCAGTTGTTCCGTTATCTTTGGAGCCGCCGCAGCCAGTCAGGCTCAGTGCAGCAGCACCCACTGCACCCGCAGCAGTCACCTTCAGAAAATTGCGGCGAGAAATCTTTTTCATAGTATCCTCCTATTTTTGGTTATCACGTGTGACTCTCTTCTCATCCGGTAAACTGGTATTAACAAGCATACCTTTTATGTTTTGTATATTACGCCTGTTTTCGTGTTTTTTCAAGCAAATTTGATTTTTTCATCCTATTGCCCATAAAGTGCCATCGTTTTTGTGCGAAATATACAATATTGCCATAAAGTATTACCATTCCGGCTTGTTTTATATACGAAACGGAAAGTGCAAAATCCTTTCGTTCCGTTCATATTTTTTCATCAGACCGTTATAATCAGTATAGTCTCGTGTTTCTATCATCTCCCTGACCGTTACATATGCTTCTGGATAGTCCTGTTTAACCCACTTTTTCACCCGCTCAGCCTGCGTCGTCCCCTCTTTACATAAAAGTTCTTCCACATAAACCGGGATCTCCTCGTCCAGTACATTCAGAACACCTTCCAAGTCGCTTACACCCGGAATAATAGGCGCGTAGGTCGTCCAAGTACGGATGCCATTCTGATGGAGCAGGTTTGCGTTTTCGATGCCCGGATGATGCTCTCCACTTTTCATCGCTTTCATAAACGGAGGCCGTGCCAGCTCCACCACAATAGTCAACTGCTCTCGCATTTCAATCAAAAGCGAAAGATAGTCCCGGATGACCCGATTTGTGGCGGAGGTCGTCAGCAGAACCGGCATCTTGTGCTCTTTCAGCAACTCAAGACACTGCCGCGTCAGGCCGGCGTGGATTTCCTCGTCACAGAATGGATCGCAGATACTTCCGACATAAATGCGTTCTTTTACATCCCACCGCACCAGCTCCTGCCGCAACATTTCAACTATATTGTCCCTAACTTGTAGCCGCCCTTCCCACTCCGGGTCATCCAGCCAGTAGCAGAATGGGCAATCCATCGGACAGCCATTATAAGGATTAATGTAGGCATGATGATGCGGTGAATAGTCGATTGCGTGCCTGACTCGGATATGTTCGATTTTCACTTTGTGAAGCACTCCTTTCACATTTCACCCGCTCCACGGTTTTCATTATAGCTTTACACCTTTTCCCTGAAAACCATGTTCCGGTATATTTTTTGTAAAATTGGTATTAAGTACTAGACCAAAATACCATTTTGGAGTATACTATATTCAATGTCAAAATTCATTGTGCATCTTACACAATTTTTTATTACAATGTTTTTTGCTATTCGTTTAATTTAAATTAGGTGCACCCAATTAAACTACTTTAGGAGGTAAAAATGGAAAAGCGCGTTTTTCTGATCGTCCTGGACAGCTTCGGCATCGGCGCAGAGCCGGATGCCGCCGCCTTTGGCGATGAGGGGACCAACACCCTCGGCGCCATCGCCAGCCACCCCAGCTTCAACTGCCCCAACCTGAAAAAGCTCGGCCTGTTCAACATCGACGGCGTGACCGCCGGTGAAAAGGATGTCGCCCCCATCGGCTCCTTCGCCCGCCTGCAGGAGCAGAGCATGGGCAAGGATACCACCATCGGCCACTGGGAGATCGCCGGTGTCGTCAGCCCGAGACCCCTGCCCACCTTCCCGGACGGCTTCCCGGACAGCCTCATCCACGAGTTCGAGGAAAAGACCGGCCACAAGGTCCTCTGCAACAAGCCCTACTCCGGCACCCAGGTGCTGAAGGACTACGGCGAGCAGGCCATGAGGGAGAACGCCCTCATCGTCTACACCAGCGCCGACAGCGTGTTCCAGGTCGCCGCCAACGAGGAGCTGGTGCCGGTGCATGAGCTGTACCGCTACTGCGAGATCGCCCGCGAGATGCTGAAGGGCGAGTACGGCGTGGGCCGCGTCATCGCCCGCCCCTTCCTCGGCCGCACCGCCGACACCTTCTACCGCACCACCAACCGCCACGACCTGAGCCTCAAGCCGCCCCGCAAGACCATGCTGAACCTGCTCAAGGACGCCGGTAAGGACGTCATCGCGGTGGGCAAAATTTTCGACATCTTCGACGGCGAGGGTGTGACGGAAAAGATCAAGACCACCGGCAACACCAACGGCATCGCCTTCACCAAGGCTTTGCAGACCCGCGACTTCGAGGGTCTGGCCTTCGTGAACCTCGTCGATTTCGATATGCTCTACGGCCACCGCCGCGATGTGGCGGGCTACGCCGCCGCCGCCACCGAGTTCGACAAGTTCGTTGCCGACTTCATCCCCGGGATGCGGGAGGGCGACATCCTGATGGTCACGGCCGACCACGGCTGCGACCCCTCCTACACCAAGACCACCGACCACACCCGCGAGTATGTGCCGTATCTCATCTGCGGCAAGGGCGTCAAGCCGGGCGTTGACCTCGGCACGAAGCTCTGCTTCGGCACCATCGCACAGACCATCTGCGATTATCTGGGCGTGGATTCCTCTACGCTGGACGGTCAGAGCGTGCTGGGCGACATTCTAAACTAATTTTTAAGGAGGCAGTCATTTCTATGTCTGTATCGATTTATCCTTTTTTGTTCACTGTTGCAGCCATAGTGGCTGCCATCGGCATTAAAATGTTGATCAGAGCAACTTCGGCCGGAAAGCACACATACGATGACTTTATCGCTCGCCGCAATAGCGTAAGTATGATTTGTTTTTCCATCTTGATTGCATCAATTAGTTTTTTTCTAGCTTTTTGAACAATTCATCTGATTTTTCGGCCCGTCTAGCCTTGCTGTAAATCAGCGTATTCGCTCTACTGTCACAGCATAATAAAACAGCGTACAGGTTTTCCGTATAGAGCGGATATTCCTTGTACGCTGTTTTGTTATTTCACGAGAGGTATCACTATGCAACCATCCGAAGAATTTGAACAGAATAGCTTTGACCGCATCCAATGTGCTCTTGACATTGTACATACTATAGATGAATTGGAATATCCTTTACAGTCTCGAAGCTCCACACCTAAAGACACCGCTCTGCGGATTCTGGAAGCAGCGTGTAAATTCTATGATGCCGACTGGTGCGGTCTAATTCAGGTCGATTTAGATTTAAGACTCTGGACACCATTTTGGTGGCATAATACTGGCGTAGAAGATAAGACCACAATTTTGACTGAAGAGTTTGAATCAGCAGACTTCCTTGATCGCTGGGTACTTGCTATTCGTAAAAATCTACCAATGGTCGTTCCTGATACCACTGTTGTAAAGGATTCTCACCCTACAGAGTACAACTTATATCAGCGTCTCAGTATTAAGTCTGTCATGGCTGTTTCATTGGAACCACGTCCCATTGCTTTGCTTGCGGTACGAAACCCTAAACGCTATCTCCATCAAACCAGTATGCTTCGTGTTCTTGCATACGTTTTACTTGCTTCCTATAATGAACAAAAAATGCTAAATCGTCTTCAGATGGTGTGCATTCCAACAACAATTAAAAATAATACTGACATTTATATTAGCCTCTTCGGGCAGCTTCAAATCAGCACATCTAACGGCACACTAAAAGAATCCGACTATAACTCTCCGCGTATCAGTCAACTGCTTACTTATTTATTGATTTCAAGTGAAAAAGCACATTCATCACTTGAAATCGCACAAGCTCTTTGGCCAGATGATTCAACTAATCCTGCCAAAAATATGAGAAATTTGATTTATCGCCTTCGGCAAACATTCGGCCTTATTTCTGACGCGGAACTTATTGTTTCTACGGCTTCCGGCTACCAATTTAACCCTAAAATTCATATCATCGCCGATTATCAACAATTTGATGAGTTTATTCGATTGGCATCCGCAGCATCATCCATCATCAATCGAGTGGAATTATTAAAAAGCGCCATTGATCTCTACAATGGAAAGATACTTTCTTCTGCGGAAGGAGAACACTGGCTTATTCAATTTGCAACGAAGTACCATATTGCATATATTGGTGCAGTAAACGAGCTTTTGAAGCAGTTAGCCTCATTGCATTCTTATGATTTATTAAACCAGTACGCAATGCGGTCCCTGACGATTGCTCCTGAAAACACCAAAGGATATTACTGGTTGATTCGTTCCCTCAAGGCGCAGGGCATGGATGAACTCGCTTCAAATGAATATCGTCTAGCAAAGCAAAAACTAACAGATAATGAGTACCTTGATTTGTTAGATTTACTAGCAAATAGCCAAGAATAGTTCTCATAAGACTTTCGTGAGATGTTCATAAGACTTTCATAACACCTAAAATTTTTGGCAAATCCTCAAAAGTGGGTAAAATCCCCCTTATATCACTTTCGTGAGACGTCCATGTGACTTTCATGAGACCCTCGTGTGATATGCTTATACGGCACGAATCGCTGCCTTGTAAGCTACCACACGAGGTTTTTCTTTTTTGGCAATTTTCCAAGGCTTTCGATTCGTCCGAATAAAAACATATCGAAAGCCTGAGATGCATTAAAGGCCGAGGATACTTATACTGCTTTCCATTTTCGGATGGAAAGGTATCGGTACCCTTTTCTTTAGTGCATCTCTTTTTTGTTGTTGCCAAGAAAAGTCCGCAATCTGTCCCGCAACGAAGTGTCCTCAACCTCCGCATCCGGCGGAAAGGACACTTTATGTTTCTTTTTGCCCACTTTTCGTGGCTGGAACTGTCCGCACGGTATCCATAGCAGCTCCAAATTTTCGACTTTTCACGCCTTATCGAAAATTTGGAGGTTTATATGAGCTACAACAGCGGAAATGCCCGCCGCATCTTCTACACGAAATGGAACAAACTTTGGGAAGAATACCGGGCAGCAGGTATGGAAGAAGATGCTATCCGGAAGCTCTATGAGTATGATCTGGCTGTTTTCAACAATGACCGTGCGCACCATCGCTATGATGTTGAGATTCCGACCGCGGACGATTCTGAAAACCAGAGCGATTATGTTGAGTATGAGCGGGCCACTACTGTGACGGATACCTACCACGAAACAAAAACACGCTTTGCATGGGTTGGAGAAATCAAGGATGAGCGACTGCACAAAGGACTTGAAAGCCTTTCAGACAATGATCTTAAAATCGTGACCTTGTTCGCTTATGAGGGTTTGACCATAACTGAAATTTCTAAAGTTTTTGGTGTGTCACGCCCCACAATAAGCATAAAAATCAAACGAATTACTAAATTTTTGAAAAACTTTGATTTTGATGCTACGAATTGACCGTTCAACTGGGTTCGTAAGTGAGGGGACAATTTCAAAAAGCGACTCCTGCCGCTGGTAAATGTCCACACTCACGGACCTTGAAAGTTGAATAGTTCAGTTGTTCGGTACTCAGATGATGATACTTCCGTAATTCGCGGCCCGGTCAGAATGTAGGCGGGGTGGCTGAGATGCCAATGGAGCGGTACAAATCCGCCGCCGAACGATTCCCCACTCGCAGGGAGCCGAGGGCGAATATGCGAGACTTAAACATATTTTTACAGGAGCGGCCGGACGCCGTTTTCGGTCTCCGGCAACTCCTGTTCTTTTACATATTTATCCGCAACTCACTTTTTACCGATATGGAGGACTGCTCAATGGATGAGTTGAATCCTACCGTGCGCGAGCAGGAGATGTATGAGGAGATAGAGCTGACCCCGGAAATGGTGAAGTCCATCCGTACCCTCTGCGCGACCTGTCTGCGCCACTTCGTGGAAGCGAAAGCTTTCAAAATCGCACTCGTGCCGAGTCCGGACAGGAGCATGGATACCTGCACTGTCTGCCAGATGCGGCGCGGTTACGATTACGTCGTCATGTACCGATAAAGTACTTTATCTTAAAAGGAAGCCCGCTGTTCGAAAGGTCCAGCGGGCTTCTTGTATACCAGAAATGGAGGTGCGCATTTGGAACCAACATGGAAGTTCCAGCGCGGAGACGTCTATTTCGTTCGACTCGAACTTGGCATTGGCTCCGAGCAAAACGGAGTCCGCCCCGTGGTTATCCTGCAAAACGATGTAGGGAACGCCTGCTCACCAACTCTGATCGTTGCAGCTTTGACAAGTAAGATAGAAAAGAAAGCAATGCAGCCAACTCACAGCTTGGTCGAGCTGGATAGCCTTGAACCGTCCATTGTCCAGACAGAGCAGATTTTCACCATCGACAAGAGCCGTGTCATCAAGTATCTGGGGCATCTCACCTCAGAGGAAATGCACAGGGTCGATGATGCCGTACGGATCAGTCTTGCGCTGAATCCGATGGGGAGCGTTCAAAAACTTAAACCCATCATCCGCTCCACGGCGGCTTATGCGCCGCCTGAAACGGTTGACGGCCAGCCACCCGTTTATCCCTACACACCCATCAAATCCAATTTTGAGGATGCAGAGACAGTCCAAGAGATGATGATGTACACCGAACTGCAATCAGCTGTACAGGCCATGATCCAGCGGCTCGAATACAGCTTTACTTTCAATCCCAGCTTGCTCACCATCCCGAAGCGTAAGAAGCAGGTCACGGAGATTCTGGAAGAGGCTGAAAAATACATCTGGCGAATCAAGGAGGAAATGAGATGCGCCTGAAAAACGATGCGGCTGGTTTTGCCGCTTCCTTTAATATTACACCGCCGTATCAGATGGTGGTGCTCCACAGCAGCGTGCTGATTTATCCCCGCGAGGTCTACCAGCGGGGTGTGCAGCGCAAGCGGGTGGAGCTGATTGCCAGCCACTTTAACGAGTACACCGCGAACGAACCGAAAGTCAGCTTCCGAAACGGCAAATATTATGTGGTGGATGGCCAGCACACCATCGAGAGCCGCATCCTCCGCAACGGCGGCAAGGACCTTCCGATTCTCTGCAAGGTCTACACCGGCCTGACGATGCAGCAGGAAGCCTTGTTATTCGCTGAACAGAACGGCTATTCTGCGCCGCTGACGGCGGGCATCAGGCTCCGCGCAAAGGTCGTGGGCGGCGACGCTGTATCCGAAGCCTTTGTCGAGGCCAACAAGCAAGCCGGTCTGGTAATCGATTACACCCAACAGGCCGGTGCTTACCGCATCGGCTGCGTAGGCACCGCTCTTCGTCTGTACAAGCAGATGGGCGAAAAAATCTACTGCGAGACCATGCGGCTCATCGTTGCTGCATGGGATGGCAGTCCGGACTCGCTCCACGCCGCCGTCCTGAAGGGCATGATGCACTTCGTGGAGCTGTATCACGGAGAGTTCAATGAAGAGCAGCTCATCCGTGCGCTGCACGGTGTCCACCCGATGGACATTTACCGCACCGGACAGAATGATCCGGCAAAACTGCCCGGATGGAAGAAGTACGTTTTTCCCATCTACATGGCTTACAACGGCAAGGGCCGCAAGGACACCCTGCCGATGAAGTTCTAACGAACGATTTTCTTAGATAGCAGCATCATCCCGCCTATAAATGCCGCCGTAATATTACTTATAGTATTTATTAACAAAGCTGTAAACAATTTCGAAAAGAGGCTAATATCAATGAGTGAAATTTCGTCCTGCACTTTGATTCAGGACAACCCGAACCGCAGAGTAGAAGCATATCTGTCCATGTTCAAGACGTACCCCGACGTGGTATCTGTCCAGACTCTTCAGGAGATGCTGGGCATCTGCCGGAAAAACGCCTACCAGCTTGTGCAGCAGAATAAGATTCGTTCTACGCGTGTGGGGCGTAACTATAAAATCCCGAAACTCTGCGTTGTAGAGTATCTACTGGGTCAGGTATGACCATGTAGGAGGGATGTGCGTCAAAAATCCCTTGCGCCATCCTTGCAAAGCATCCTCGTTTATTCTAAACTATGGGTGCCTAAGCAAAAGGCGTTTAGCTACAAATAGAAAGGAGCCTATTTATGATAAATGTAGCTGGACACTTGAGAGAGCAAAACGGCACTTACCAGATGATTCTGAGCTGGAAGGACACAAACGGAAAACGCAGAACCAAATCCATCAGCACCGGGCTTCCCATCAAGGGAAACAAAAAACGGGCCGAAGCCCTGCTGCGTCAGACGCAAAAGGAATTCAACCCGGAAACGATGAAACAGATCTGTGACCTCCCTGTATCGGAGTATTTCACCCGCTGGCTTCGGGAAAGTGTAATGAGCCTTTCTCCCGAAACTTATGGAAGGTATGCTTATGATATGGGCAAAGTCATCATGCCATACTTTGAAAAGAAGCAGCTATCCCTGAAAGCTCTTGCTCCGCGCGATCTGGAAACATTTTTCCGCTACGAACGCCAGCAGGAGGAAGCAACGGTTCAGCAGCTTCTGGATTGGCACAAGGAATTATCCGATGCCTTTCAGTACGCCGTCAGCAACAACTGGCTGAAGGTCAGTCCCATCAAGGAAGTTGACCCCTGCCTTGACAACTCTCCCGTGCTTTTCACCGACTTTCTCATGGACTGGTTGAAAATGATGAAGTCGCGTGTGGAAATCACCACCTATGCTGGATACACCAGCAGTATCACCAAGCGCATCATTCCTTATTTCAAACAGTTCAACTACACCCTGCAAGACCTTGAACAGCATCCCAAGTACATCCAAGACTTCTATCAGCATGAGCTGGATCGTGGCCTTTCGGCAAACACCGTAATTCACTATCACGCCAACATCCGCAAATGCTTACAGTATGCCTTCCAGATTGGTATGATTCGTTCTAATCCTGCAGACCGCGTTGAACGTCCTCGTAAGGAAAAGTTCAAATCAGAGGTCTACAGTGCAGAAGAATTGGAACGGCTCTTCACAGCCATTCAAGGTGACCCTGCAGAGTTTGCCGTTATCATGGCAGCATTCTACGGCCTGCGCCGGAGTGAGATCGTCGGACTGAAATGGGATGCTATTGACTTTGAGAACAAGAAAATCAGCATTCAGCATACCGTTGTCGGTGTGAAAATCGATGGCGTTATGACGGATGTAGCACGCGACCGGACCAAAACCAAATCGAGCTGCCGGACACTTCCCCTTATCCCTGCCTGTGAGCAAATGCTTAAAAAGATGAAAAAGGAGCAGGAGTTGAATCGGAAGGTCTGCGGCAAAGATTACTGCACGGATTATCTCGACTACATCTATGTGAACCCTATGGGAATGCGCTTTCATCCGGATTATCTTACCCAGCATTTTCCCAATTTCCTTGTTTCTCACAACATGAAACGCATCCGTTTCCATGACCTTCGCCATAGCTGCGCCAGCCTGCTCTACGCCAATGGTGTGAGCCTGAAAGAGATTCAGGAGTGGCTCGGTCACAGCGACATCAGCACAACAAGCAACATTTATACACATCTGGATTTCTCCAGCAAAGTGTCCTCTGCCAATGCCATCGTCAGCATTTTCCCCGAGAACACAAAAGTATGAGAAGAAGTGTGTTAAAAAGAAAAGCAGCCAAAAATCTTTCGATTTCAAGCTGCTTTTTAGTGCCGATGGTGGGGGTCGAACCCACACGGTATTACTACCAATAGATTTTGAGTCTACATCGTCTGCCATTCCGACACATCGGCTGATATTCAATTTTAAGGGTTATCTGTGGATGCTCTGGAAGCGTCTACAATGTCCAGAAGAAGCTGGTTTGGAAGATTGGAGGGATGTTCAGGAGGGATGCTCCGTTTTCGCTGCCCTAGGAAAGCCCAAAAACCCGCATCAATCCTCAACTTTTCAAAATCGCCACTCGAAATGACGCAAGGGATTTTGAGTCCCCCTCGTCTGCCATTCCGACACACCGGCGCATCGGTTTGAACGTCTTTTATTATACCGGATTCCCTGGGCAAAATCAAGAGAAAGTTTGCGTCTTTTTTCAGATCGTCCCGCATGGCGTAAAATACATGACTCCGGTTCTTGCCCGGCGGCGCGGGCTGTGCTACACTAAGGTCAGATCAAAACGTAAATGATACCCACAAGGAGGGAACCAGACTTTGAAACATCTGCATTCTTTTGCCCGCCGCGCGGCGGCTTTTCTGCTGGCGGCGGTGCTCTGCGTCTGCATCCCGGCGGCAGCGGCTTCGGCTGCCACCACCATCGGCGGGGCCGATACCACCCTGATCCCTGCAGAGGACGAAAACTGTCTCAGCTGGCTGTTTGGCTCCAAGGATAAGATCACCATGCCCTACCTGAACATCAAGGGGCAGGGGCTCAAGCGCAATGTTACGCTGGATCTTGAGGACTGTCTGGTGGGCATCACCTATACCGAGCTTGGCTCCATTGGCAGCTTTGTCAGCGCCAGCGCCGCGCAGCAGGCGTGGAAGGCGCAGGCGGTGGCGGTGCACTCCTATCTGGAATACCACAAGCAGTACGGCTCGTCCACCAATGCGCTGATCTATACCCCGGTCGATCAGATCCCGGCCTCTGCCCGCAATGCCATCCGCAAGGCGGTGCAGGCGGTCAAGGATGAGGTGCTGGTGTACAACGGCAGCGTGTGCGATGCGGTATGGTCGGCCAGTGCGGGCTACAACACCCAGACCGGTGTGTACGGTACCTGCGCCAGTCTGGACGCATGGGGCACGGATGTGCCCTACCTGCAAAGTGTGGAAAGCCCCTACGAGGAGCAGTACCACAAGCTGCTGCGCCGGGTGATCGGCAAGGACTACACCTATATAGAATACAACGACAGCCGCACCGGCGAGCCCTACCAGAGCGCCGACACCACCCACAAGGATCTGGGCGGCTTTGTGCAGTACAACACGCTGGTGTCCAACGGACGCAGCTACCGGTACATCAACCAGTTCGTTTCCTCCCGCTACTGCTTCGATTTCGGCACCGATGCCAGCGGCACCCCCTGCATGACCTACTACGGCTATGGTCATGGCGTGGGCATGAGCCAGTGCGGCGCAGTGGGCTACGCCGCCGAGGAGGGCATGAACTACAAGCAGATCCTGCAGCACTACTACACCGGGGCGAAGATCCGTACCAGCACTACCCGCAGCGGCGGACTGTTCGGCTGGCTGGCGGGATTGTTCCGCTGAGCATGTTTCACTGAAATTTTGGAAAAACCTTCTCAAACGCCGCAAGATTTGGTATACTATATCCGTTTGTGAAAAATGAACGGGAAACATAACTGCGTGGAAAAGCGCACGGATTGGAGTATCAGCATGGAGTTGGATCAGGAAAAGCAGAATCAGGAGGCCGCCGAGCGCTGCCGTGCACTGGCACAGCGCATCGTGCGGGAGCTGGCTCCCCGCAGCGTACAGGTGCTGGAGGACAGCGGGCTGCTGGAAAAAGCTTTTTGTAAAATGAATACTGCGGTGGTGCAAAGCGCCCCGGAGCTGCTGGTGGTGGCAGACCCCCAGTGGGTCACCCTGCCCGCCGTACAGGCGGAAAAAGTGTTGCTGGTGTGCGCAGAGTACGCCGGCATGGCAGACTGCGCAAAGCAGCTTGCCGCGCAGGGCTTCTGCCGGGAGCTGGCGTGGAAGGACTGCGGCAAGGAGCAGCTGACCGCGCTGTTCTGCCGCATGGACGCCCCGGAGCTGCCGGAGCTGGAAAACGGCTACGAGCAGCAGCTGGACGTTCTGCGGGAGCGTACCCTGCTGGCCGAGCGCACCGCAGCCCAGCAGGCTGCCCAGCTGGAGCGGCTGCGCAGCGACCTTTCCCTGAGCCGCAGCCACGAGCAGAACCTGGAAAAGACCCTGAACAGCGTGGTCAACTCCACCTTCTGGAAGGCCAGCTGGCCGCTGCGGTATCTGGTAAGCAAGTGCCGCCAGCTGTGGCGCACCTTCCCGCTGTTCGTCTTTTTTGCCACCCTGCGCCGGGTGGGCTTTGCGGGCGTAAAGGCACAGGCCAAGGCCAAAAAGGAGTACAAAAAGCTGTTCCCGGGCAAGGCGATGCCCGCCGACCGCTTTGCGGACGTGGAGCTGCTGGTAAAACAGGCCGCAGACCAGCCCGCTGCACCCCTGATCAGCATCGTGGTGCCGCTGTACAACACCCCCCACGATTTTCTGGTGGAGCTGCTGGACTCGGTGCAGAACCAGACCTACCGCAACTGGGAGCTGTGCATGGTGGATGCCGGACAGGACGCGGACGTGGGAGCCCTCGTGCAGGAGCGTGCCCGCACCGACAGCCGTATCCGCTACCGGAAACTGGACAGCAACGAGGGCATTGCGGGCAACACCAATCAGGGTTTTGCCCTTGCCACCGGTGACTATATCGCCCTGCTGGACCATGATGACATTTTGCACCCCTGCGCACTGTGGTATGTGGCGGAAGCCATTGCAAAGCAGGGTGCGGACTTTGTGTACACCGACGAAGTGACCTTTGAAGGGGACATCGACCATCTGACGGTCTACCACTTCAAGCCGGATTATATGCTGGACAACCTGCGCTCCAACAACTATATCTGCCATTTGAGCGTGTTCAGCGCGGCGCTGCTGGCAAAGGTGGGCGGCGACGAGCGGGCAGAGTTCAACGGCAGTCAGGATTACGACCTCTACCTGCGCCTGACCGAGCAGGCGGAAAAGATCGTGCACATCCCGCACCTGCTGTATTACTGGCGTTCCAGCCCGGCCAGCGTGGCCAGCAACATCTCTGCCAAGACCTATTGTCTGGAAGCAGCCATGAAGGCGCTGCGTGCCCACTACGACCGCATGGGCGTGCCGGTGGACGCGGTGACCATGGTGCCCAACACCCCGGGCTTCTACAAGACCGATTACACCATCACAAAGCCCGGGCGGGTCAGCGTGCTGATCCCCAGCTGCGACCATTCGGGCGATTTGCGGGTGTGCGTGGAGTCCATCTACCGCAAGACCACCTACCCGGATTTTGAAGTCATCATTATTGAGAACAACAGCAAGGAGCCTGCCACCTTCCGCTGCTACGAGCAGCTGCAAAAGGAGCACTCGGACACCCTGCATGTGCTCACATGGCAGGGCACCGGCTTCAATTACAGCGCCCTGAACAACTTTGGCGCACGCGCCGCCACCGGCGAGTATCTGCTGCTGCTCAACAACGATACCGAGGTCATCTCTCCCCGCTGGATGGAGGAGATGGTCATGTATGCCCAGCAGGACCGTGTGGGCTGCGTGGGCGCAAAGCTGCTCTACCCGGACAATACCATCCAGCACGCGGGCATCGGCTTCGGTTTCCTGACGCTGGCGGCGCACATGCACAAGAACTTCCCTGTGGGGCACCCCGGCTATATGGGACGGCTCTCCTACGCGCAGGATGTGTACGCAGTGACCGCCGCCTGCCTGATGGTGCGCAAGGACGTGTACGAGCAGGTGAACGGGCTGGACGAGAGCTTTGCCGTGGCCTTCAACGATGTGGACTTCTGCGTGCGTGTGCGGGAGGCGGGCTACACCAACGTGTTCACCCCCTTTGCCCAGCTGTACCACTACGAGAGCAAGAGCCGCGGGCTGGACGAAAGCCCTGCCAAGCGCAAGCGCTTTGCCTCCGAGGTGGAGCGGTTCCAGAAGCGGTGGGCAAAGCAGCTGGCTGCGGGCGACCCCTGCATGAACCCCAACTTTGACCTGATGAAGGAGGACTTCAGCTTTGACATCAAGCCGCTGGAGTGAGCCTTCCGCCAACGATAAAACGAAAGGGGGAACGCAGATGGAGCTTTCGGCCTGTATCGTGGTGTATAACGGCGCCGGGGAGGCCATCAGGGCCGCCCAGACCGTGCTGGACTGCACCCGCCGCTACCCGCTCACCTTATATCTGGTGGATAACGCCAGCCCGGACGGCAGCGGCCGGCAGCTGACCGCCGCCGCCAAGGACGGCACCCTGCGCACCGCCCCCGGGCAGACGGTGCAGGTGCTCTGCCGGCTGGAGAACGGCGGCTTCGGCACCGGGCACAACACAGTGCTCTCGCTGCTGCACAGCCGGGTGCACTTTATCCTGAACCCGGATATCCAGCTGACCGCGGATACCCTGAGCGACCTTGCGGACTGGATGGCGGCGCACCCCGGCGTGGTGATGACCCGCCCGGGGCTGACCTTCCCGGACGGCAAGCCCCAGCAGCTGCCGCTGCGCCGGTGCAACGTGCGCGCCATGGTCTACCGTCAGCTGCCCTGTCTGCGCTTCTGGGCAAAGTACAACGACCGCTACCTGATGGCAGACAAAGACCTGACAAAGCCCACCGAGATCGAGTTCTGCACCGGCAGCTTTTCGGCGGTGGACACTGCCGCCTTCAAGGCCGTGGGCGGCTTTGACGAGGGGTACTTCATGTATGTGGAGGACGCCGACCTGACCCAGAAGATGCGCACCCGGGGCAAGGCGTATCTGGTGCCCCAGTATACCGCCATCCACGCATGGCACCGCGCGGCGCACCGCAGCCTGAAGCCCTTTCTGTGGCAGCTGCGCAGCCTGCTGCGCTACTTTTCCAAGTGGGGCTTTGCGTGGTGAGCGGGGAAGAAAAATAGTGTTTTTGATTCGCAGAAAGCGGTGTGCCGTCGGCACACCGCTTTCTGTCGTTTCCGCCTCTTGCATTTTGCGTGCTTTCATAGTAAAATAAAGTGTACTGCCATCGTCTTTTGCAAAAATGCGGCCTTGGCAGACCCAAAATTGTTTACAGCGGACGCAGCTCCGCTTTGAATTAAGCTGCACATCTTTTTATAAGAAAAAAGGAGTGCACAAGTATGAAAGGCATTATTCTCGCCGGCGGTGCCGGCACACGGCTCTATCCCTTGACCATGGTCACCAGCAAGCAGCTGCTGCCGGTCTACGACAAGCCCATGATCTACTATCCGCTGTCCACCCTTATGCTGGCGGGCATTCAGGATATCCTGATCATCTCTACCCCTACCGATACGCCCCGCTTTGAGGCACTGCTGGGCGATGGCAGCCAGTACGGCATCCATCTGCAGTATAAGGTGCAGCCCTCCCCGGACGGTCTGGCACAGGCCTTTATTCTGGGCGAGGAGTTCATTGGCGACGACTGCTGCGCCATGATCTTAGGCGATAACATTTTCTACGGCAACGGCTTCTCCAAGCTGCTCAAGAGCGCCGTGGCCAACGCAGAGAACAAGGGCCGCTGCACCGTGTTCGGCTACTATGTGCAGGACCCCGAGCGCTTTGGCATCGTGGAGTTTGACAAGGACGGCAAGGTGCTCAGCGTGGAGGAAAAGCCCCAGCATCCCAAGTCCAACTACGCCATCACCGGCCTGTACTTCTACAACAAGGAAGTGGTGCAGATGGCAAAGCAGGTAAAGCCCTCTGCCCGCGGCGAGCTGGAGATCACCACCCTGAACGATATGTACCTGAAGCAGGACGAGCTGGATGTGC
>ENA-OZFZ01000213-OZFZ01000213.1-human-gut-metagenome-genome-assembly--contig:-NODE-213-length-32556-cov-6.192117_pt1 | contig 32556 bp, 13 predicted proteins | sample MGYA00244621_ERZ653640 | MGnify/ENA primary metagenome ERZ653640 (study PRJEB26926, sample SAMN06165019) | human gut metagenome | biome: ENVO:00009003; feature: ENVO:2100002; material: ENVO:00002003... | reverse complement strand
AGCAAAATCCCACTAAACCCTATAGGTTGCGGATTTGAGGTTTATTTCAATAATCCGTCAATAAAATGAATACATCCGTCGTTGAATGCAAATGGGAAGTAAGAGTACTTGGAATCTATAGGTACAACCTCATCGGAACCTACCAACTTCACACTCAGAGAACTTCCACCATCAATGATTTCCAACTTCGTGGTCAAGGACTTGGTAATGAATTGTCCCTTGCAACTTGATCCCAAGAATGGATAGTCTGTGAAGACATTCTCTTCGCTTGAGACGAAGTAGTCGGTTACCCAAGCCTGCAGCTGAGCCTTCTCGGTGGCAGTCAACTTTGCCGTAGCCTTATAGTTACCATTGGCATCAAAGAGTTTCTTGTAACCAGGAACCTTTTGATAGTTCGTGCTTATCGCCTCGTTGGTTGGCACAAAAACAATTTGTCTGCCATCGGTGACATAAGCATCATCAGAAGGGAATGCCAAAGTTGTACCCGATACAAGACCTGCCTTATTGAGCAACTGTGCAAAGAGATAGTACTCAAAGTTGGCATCATTGCACACAGCCAAGGCATGCTTCACACCATCACCAGACTGACGCTTAAAGATAGACTTAGCATCATAAGCGTATGCCTTTCCGTTGCTCCAAGAGTTACCCGCATTGGTTATCTCATGGAAAGCCACAAATGGATCTTCCGTATTACTTGGATTGAGCAGCTGATTGAAGTTGGCATTGTTGGTTATCTTACCATCCTTCACAAACCAATAGTTGAAAGGTGCATAAGTATCTACCACCTGCAATCCTTCTGTCTTCAATTCCTTCACCTGATCAGAGATGTGTATGTTTACCAAATTCAGTTTGGCATTATCTCCCATCTGCACGAAGGCACCAGCATCAGAACTATACTCCTGCAATTCCTTGCCACTGATAGTGGTATAAAGACGCATCTGCGGATCAGCAGTTTCAAACTGCGCATTAGACGGAATCAAGGAAACAAACTGAGAGTTATCGGCTGCGAAAGACGAAGTCAAGCCCGAACCATCCAAGGTATAGAGATAACAATTGTAGTTCACATCCTTGAAGGCTGGTGCCACCACCGAAGAGAAGATAGCCGGGGCTGTCATCTCGTCCATTCCATAGAGGAAACCATTAGTGCAAACCTTTCTTCTACTCTGATGAATGTTTGCCGGATCAAAGTTCACCGTAGTACCAAAGACGGTTTTTACCTTTCCCTCTTTAATTTCCGTAGGCATCACCGGGAACTTACTGTCAGCAAACATCTGCATCACGAAATATCGCTTAATCAACGGATCCAAACTATTGATGTTGCCATATCCCTGTTCTGGAGTCCAGAATGTCTTGAAGAATTGAGTCAGAGCCTGGTTGGTTGGCGCAAAGATACTATATCCTTGTGACTCTAGGTAGTAAATTTGCATATAAGCTTTATCGCTTCCTGCAAAGGTCCACTCGTAGGCGATATTTGGCAAACTGCCATGAGAACGCAAATAAGCCGTATAACCCAAAGTCTGATTGGTTTCCTTCAGAGCCTCCGTATAAGTTTCATAAGAATTATAGAGGTTGAAGAACTCAGAATAGTCTGCATTGTTCTTCAATTCATCATAAATGGTATTCACGGGTTCGATAACCTGATCGACATGATACAGATAGCCGTTATCTGTGATGACATTATTCTCATCATTAACAGCAGCATTGGCAATGTTGAAGCCATCACCTGCATGAGCCTCACCATACCATTGGGTATTTGGATAGAAATAATGATAATCAGCAGCAGCATCTGCGATACCCTTGGTCTCAAAATACTTGGAAGAGAATACCGGTAGATATCTTTCATAATGATACACGCTGATATCTTTGGCAGAACCATCAATGGCAGCAGAAACCTGCTCGATGGCATCCTGGCTATGAGTGCGATGCTTGTAAAAAAGTCCTGCATTCAATTTCTTGTCTGCCTCAGTAGCAGCATCGCCATCGTTAGGACGAAAGTTCACCATTTTATCCCAGTCAAAGGCATAATACATCAGGTGCATACCAATCAAATTCTTTACAAATTGAGGATTTGCCTGGTACATCTCATCGATAGAACTATAACCTTTCTCTGTTAAATACTTACCAAATGCTTCATCATCCGGCGCTGCAACTGTCACAATACTCTTACCAGCAACAACACCATCATTGCCGGTCAAGTCAATTCCGTGTAAAAAAATGCTGTAGTTACCTTCCTTCTGAAGAACCTCATAGGCATTTCCCTTCAACCAACTTGGTACTTTATAGTGATCATTATCTTCCAACTTATCACTACAAGAGAAGAAAAGGCAAGGCGTGAGTAAAAACATTCCGCCCAACACGCATTTTTGCCAATAAATCTTATTCATAATTTAGTCTTTAGATTCCAATTGTTTGTTAAGCAGCTTCATATTCTGGTTAGGCTTCTTTATAAGAACAATAGTGCTGCATAAAAACTATCGTTCAGAGGCTTATACGATGGCAAAGTTACTCATTTTTTTAGAAAGAAATGAATAACCTGGAAACAAATCGCACCTCAGTGTACAATATTAGTTACCTCAGAAACCTTTGATTATCTTACTATTTTACGAGTAAACACTTCGCCATTCTTGGTTGTAATACGATACATAAAAGTACCTTTACCTACCGCTGCTATTTTCTTACCCGACATATCGAAGCATTCTATCTTCTTGATATCTTTGCCAGCCAAGACATCTTTGATCGATGTGGGATTGTCAACAACCTTCACCACACCTTCCGTGGCGAGTTTTGACAAATCCCAAGTCTGACCATCGCCAGGAGTTTCAGGAATCATCTGCACTTTGCCATTCACCTTTACTCCGGCAGAGAAAACTGGAATCGTCTCACCATCCACGAAGAACAAAGCATCAGCTTCATCTCCTATCTGAATCACGGCTTCATCTTCCAGCGTCACCGAACCGGCACTGATTGTATTATAAGAAGAACCATCTGTCAGAAGACTTACGACACCTCCGGTTCTCACCTCCAGGTTTCCCTTCAAGGTCAATCTCGCACCATTGGCACCTTCCTCTACATCGCCAGCCTGGAGTTTACCTCCTTCATAAATTCTTACAACACCCGCAATACTTCCCTTACCAGAAAGGATGGCATCTTTCATGACGTTCACGGCGCCTGTGCCACTATTCGTTCCATTAACTATAAGGTTACCTTTCAATACATTGGTAATTCCCTTATAATCGTTGTTACCCGTCAAGCGCCAGTAACCAGTACCCGTCTTCGTAATAGAAACAGTTCCCTGGTAACCTCTTCCACCCGCAGCCCAGTTGTTAATCTTGCCGGCAAAAGTCTCGTTGGTATTTGCCGAACCCACCGTCCAAGTACAAGTGAAGCCCTTGGTCTTCTTGCTCGAACCACTGAGATAAGTTTTCGAAGAACCCGACAAACCACCAATCTTCAGATTCGAGTTGGTTTCCCATGAAGCCAAGCGGGTATTACCCGTTGCCTCAACCACAGCATTCGGCATCGTAACACTGCCACTGTTGAACAAGAGCAACGAGCCGTCTTTCTCAGAAGATACACCATTTGCAATCAGGCGCCCCGTAAACTCAGTATAGTTGCCCTGAAGATACTCACGCAGATAAGGAATGTTCAACTGCAAGTTGCCGGAACCCGTCACCTTGTTCTTCATGTAGCAGAAGCGGTTAGGCGAGAACTGGGAGGTAGTACCTTCCTTCACCTCAATAGGGAAAGAATAGGTTTCATAACCATTAGGCTCTCCTTTTGTCTTGAATTCTCCACCAGCCATTACGAGTTTAGAAGATGAGCCGATACCCGCTTTGGATATATCTGTTGTTGATAGATTTAGCTTGCCACCACGAAGAATGGTTGCTCCCTTGTAGCCAAAGAACTTATTGGTACCGATGGTAACCTGACCTTCACCATTGAAAGCCAAATTGCCATCACCCTCGAACACACCGTTCAGAGTTACAGTTGCATCCCCTTTTGCTATGTTCAGTTCCGTTTCACTCTTAACCTGTGCTGCTCTATCTGTAGAGGTTGTGCCACCTGTATATAAATAGGTACCACCATCAAAGATCCAACTTTGAGCAAAGTTGGCACTTGCTCCTATCGCACTAGGCTCACTTCCATTCTTCAGAGAATTAATCTCCAAGATGCCTTCATGAAGAACCGTCGGACCGGTATAACTATTCAATGTATTCAAAACCAACGTGCCTTCGCCTCCCTTATTGACAGAAGCCTCACCACTAATGGCTCCAGCTCCTTCAACAGCTACCCTGCCATTGCCTTTCACAACTACAACGGCTGGCGAAACAGTCTCACTCAAATTCACATTAATGTCACCAGCGGCATCAAAAAGCACATTTTTGCCATTAACAAAGACATCCTGTCCCTTATTCCAACTCTTACTCTTCAAATCCCAATCGGTAGCAGACGGATTCCAGATCAAGTCAGGCTGATAGGAATCAATATCCACCATACCAGTCTCCACAGAACGAGTTGTCATGGTGAGTTCTGGAGAATATTCAGAATACTTGCCGGCATCAGCAAAAGCTCTCACTCTTACCAAGTAAGCTACACCAGGTTCCAAGCCCTCGATGGTATAGGAAGTACTATTGGCTGCCATACGGGCCACTTTCTTCCACTGATTCTCACCTTTCTTCGTTACTTCAACGCAGAATCCATCTTCTGCATAGGTATAGTCACGCCATTTCAACTTAATGGAAGAACTGGTAGAAGAAACAAACTCTACGCACATTGGCATACGGAGGAAATAGTCGCGGTCAGCTACGGTAATGCTATTGATATAATTCTCAATATTAGCATAACCATTAGTAGCAATCACCAAGGCATCATCCTTGTTAGGGTCGGTACCATTAGCCTTTTCCCAAGCATCAGGCATACCATCGCCATCGCTATCTATCTTCTTGTTTCCGCCCCAAACCGTCCATTTGTCAGGCGTACCATATGGAAGATTTTCCTCATTTGCCAATAACTCTCCTTGCTTGCCCAAGGAGTTCACCTCATCCACCATGTAACAATCGCTGTAATCACGATAAGGCAGAGAAGCACCCACTATCGGAAGAAGATTCTCCAACAATGTGTTTCCTGCCCACTTAGGCATCTCAGGATAATCATAACGGATTGACTGGCGTACGCCAGCAGCATAGTTGGTTACTTCCTTTGGATCAAACTTGCCATCCATATTGCTATCTTGCCAATTGTCCTCTCCATAGAAGTTGAAGGCACCCTCGCCAGCGCCACCAGAGAAGGCATTGCTACCATTGGCAGGACCATTAATGAAAAGATTTCCTTCTATGTTCACAAAGGAATCTCCCTTGGAGTCTCCACCCATAATATAGCATCCATTCTTCCAGTTATACACTATGTTATTTACATACTGGTTGATGCCTTTTATCTTATTGTTACGAGTAGCATTGTCGATATACAGGTTACGATAAAGGGAAATATAATCTGACTGCATCAAACCACCAGCACTATGAGGCATCAGTCCCTGTCCCATGATACAGTTGGAGATGGTGATGTAATCAGGATGCTTTCCCTTATTATCAGGATTGATAGAGAAAGTCTCATCTAATCCCCAAGAGAAGGAGCAATGGTCAAAAATCATGTTCTGACCATAAGCAATACCTGCCGCATCCTTACCCGAGCTACCTTTATGACCCATACGAAAACGCATGTGGCGCACGATGATATTGTCTGCACCAGAGAAGGAAACGCCATTGCCATAGACGGTGATTCCTTCACCTGGTGCCGTCTGTCCCGCAATATACAGATTATTCTTGAATACCAAACGGTCTTTGATATTGATGACACCAGCTACATCGAAGACGACGAAACGGTTAGGCTGACTGATTGCATCGCGCAAAGAGCCGGAACCAGAGTCGTTCAGGTTGGTGACATGATAAACTGCTCCACCTTGACGCGCTCCTGCTGCAAAACGTCCCCAGCCCTGAGCATCAGGAAAGGCCAACTGCTGTGCTTGTGCAGCCAGGCTGCCTCCAGCCAACAAGGCTGAAAACAATATTTTATTTGTTCTATTCATAGGTTCTTGTATTAATTATTAATTCGTTGAAATTCAATACCGATTCTTCTCAGATTGTGCATCATGGCAAAGGCATCAAGTCTTCCCACTTCACATTCCAGTTGCCATCTTGCGGGAAGCCTGGATTAGGATGAATACTACCATCCCAACCGGCACACATCATGGCTACCGCCATCAAGAGTCCACCATTGCCAGGAAGATAAAGACGAAGTCTGCTATCTTGGTAATTATGTCCACTTACCAGATAAGTATTCTTCTGCTGTTTCATCAACAGAGCACCCACGGCGTTTTCGGGTTCACCCATGCGGGCGGCCCCCATTGCCATCATCGGATAATCCCATCCCCAGGAGGTATTCCACTTCCAGTTCTTCCAAATCCACTGCTCTGTCTTCTTCATCTTGGCGAAGTCTATCATCCTACTGTTGTAAGGGAACAAGCCGATGGCACCCATCACTGCAGGATGATCGCTGAACATACGTTCCTTGGTATAGGTATCAGGTTCTGTCTCTGCTGCGAGATACAGACTATCCTTGGATGCCAAAGGAGAAATCTTGGCTAGGATATCATCCCAACGGGGTTCACGAGTTTTTCCCAGACGAACACGCCAATCTTGAGCTATCTTCAAGGCGCAATGCCATTGACTCAACTCAAACGGCGGATTTACCGTAGTTGCAGCAGGCAAGGTTTCTTGAGCAGCGATACAACCTCGCAGAATATAGCGATCGTGCTCTTGATCATATTCTGCAAAGTCACCCATAAATTCCGCGGTTTCATCGACCAATCTAGCATACTTCTGCAAGATAGCAGGAGAAGGATTAGCACGATAAAGTAATTCCGCCAGATAAATCAGGTGTGGCTGTTGCCAGATTAGGAAACTTCCCACACTAGAAGGAGCCTCTCCTGCATCTGGATCGGTCATCTTCATCCAGCGTACTCCCTTGAATCCCTGTCGTTCTGCTATCTTTCGGGCATTTGGTTCTGCCTTGAAATACCAAGACAAAGAACGTTCCAACAGTTCCGAATGCCCCCACAATGCAAACTGTGCCTGATGCCAGAGAATCATCTCTAAATGGAACTTGCCAAACCATGAATTATAGGTAAGTCCTGTTTCTTGAGGAGGAGTTTCTCCTGCATCCTGGATAGCCAAAAGATATTGACTCAGCACCACCCGTCGCTCCATTTCCTTGGCACGAGCATCCTTACACTGTCCAAAATCTACCATCGCACCTTTCTGCCAGTAATGGTTCCAGTAATCCTTGGCGGCATCCACCACTTCACCGAAAGTTTTACGAGCAGAAGATGCTTGCTCGGCATACTCGCAAGTCAACTTCAGGTCGGCAGACTTCGCCTGCAACTGATAGAAGTTCTTTCCCTTTTGCTTGAATTTTGCAGAACCCTCCCATCTCAACATCACAAAATAGACGGTTTCATCGATGATTCTCTTCAAAACTGCCGAACTTTTATCCTGCGCTACGAGCATTGTGGAATGAAGATTATCTTTATTCCAATCGCAAGCATCGTCAGCATGACCGCCTGTTGGATAAGCAAAGCGGATATCTACGGCGATGTTTCCCTTAGACTGCACATGAGTGGCAATCATATCAAGCGTTGGGTCACAAGCCGTCTCAACCCGGTAAGCTTTACCTTTATATATAAAGCTACTCCGAATCATACCATCCCACATATCCAAGGTCTGATTCACCTGCTCGATGTCTTTTGGATTAGAACCAAGCGACAGACCCAGTGTACCCAGATGAAGGCGATGAGGATTCACACGAAACCAGTTACCAGCAGTCTTCTTTCGCTGGTCATCCTTAATCTGAGTAGCATAAGGCTCTTTTCGCCCACGTCCGAAATCATAATCACGCCAACTTTCTTCCGGCTTGTAATTCTCAGGATTAGCAAAAGAATGCCATCCCCAATCACTCATTGTTCCAAGAGGTACACCCTTGGAATATGACTTAGGAAAAGACTGTAAGCCTGTTCCATCCACAGTCATTGCAAACCCGCCATTGCCTACAGACAAAGAATTCAGCGAATCCATCGACTCAACATGAGGGTTGTTTCTCTCTATCACTAGCTTTCTGTTGATGTTCTGAGCTGTCAAGCTCAAGGAGAACAGCAGAAGTACACTTAATAACGTTTTCTTCATTTTCCGGTTTTTAAGTTTATTTGTCGGTGCAAAGTTAGCCTTTTCATCGGGACTTAGCAATATACTATCGTACATTAGCATACATATCTATTCATATAGGCAAGACCATGTATAAAAATCGGGTAGGAGGTAAATGCTAATCATAAAAGGCATTTGCCTCCTATTTTCACATTTACCGACCTCCCACACCACCGTACGTGCGGTTCCGCATACGGCGGTTTCGTGCTTTCTCATCTTGCGATGTGTGGCAAGTTGATTTCAGTTATCCCTATGAGTAGCGTCACTTCTATCCTATTGTCGGATTCCGTCCTATCGTCTTGGATAGAGAGTTCCTTTCGGACATCTGACGAGGAGTCTCACAAGGTAACATTCAATTACTATTGCACTGCACGATTCAGTCCTTCCCTATAAGCACACGTGCCTTGGGTACTATGACCTCTGCAGACTTCTCACGGCAAGCTTTACTCCGTCATGGTACATCGAATGATTCATCTTCACCCATGCGTCCGTGAGACCTCCTCGGATAAGGGCTTATTCTTTCCATCTTATACCCACTTCATTTACACCAACCATTCCGAATAGCTATAGGACTTTGATTTGTGTGGCAATCTCATCCATGGTCAAATGCCTTATATGAAGTTTCTCTACGTTAGGTCAGATGTTTGCCGCCAGCTTCTTTCAGATTCCACCTCGCAGTGGACACCCTTGCTCTTGGCTATACGATTCCCGCTATTAGGGTTCGTTAGGGACTTGCACCCATTAGAATAAGCTCATGCCGAGCGTACAAATAAATAGGAGGTAAACACTAATCATTGGTGTTTACCTCCTATTATCATATTTTCCTACTTCTCAAACCTGCAATTATCTGTTACCAGGTAACGCTCATACCCAATGCGATGCTGGCATTGGAACTGAGAGGAATGAACTCTTTGCTGGTCTTGCCCAAGATGTGATCCATACCGATGAAGAAGTTGTAACCCTTAGGATGGATATTCAGAACATAACCCATACTTGTAGCAAAACTGCTGACTGCAAAGTTGACACCACCATCCAACCACTTCAATGGTTTCCAGTTGGCACTGAGTCTACCCTCGCTCCAGGTTAAATCACCATTGATGCGGGTGCTACTCAGCAAACCGAAGGACAACTTGTCGTATGCTGGCAAACTGTACTCTGCGCCAAAGTTGAGCGTAGCTGCCAGAGCGGTAGTACGGCTACCCTGGTCGCCCAAATCCTTCAGGTTGATGAAGTCGGTAATCTGGTCGCCGTAATCATCCAACTTGTCATCGATGGTAGAACCGCTGTTTTCTCTTACCGCAGTATCATGGAAGCCATTGAACTCAAAGCTCTCAGCTCTGTTCACAGCCTTCATATTGTTGCTCCAGTTGATGAAGCCCAAATCGAGAACAGAAGCACTCAGGGTCAGGTTATCGTTCAACTTATAGACACCACCGAGGTCGAGTGCCATACCAAAGCCGCCCAATCCTGCGCCATCAACATCTACATCATCTATCTTTTCGTACTCCCCCTTCTCCGGGTTGTTATATTTATCTCTTGAAGTCTTATAAGTAAAGCCCTTCATAGAAACCTGGGCATTCGCCTTGCCGGAAACAATCCACTTGTCTGTACCAGAGAGGTCAGCACGCAGGTTTTCCAGACGAACATCACCGTCAGCCACACCGAAGAGAAACTTCAATTTAGCACCGATGCGGAGTTTCTTGTTAATCTGATGAGAGTGACCCAATGCCAATTCAGCATAAGAGCGAGCCATCATGCTCACATCACCAATCTCATAATTCTGGTTCCCCGTATTCTTGGCAAATTCAAACAACTCATAAGGCAGGGAAGCGCCGAAAGATGCCTTGGCATTCACCTCGATGGTATTATAACCGCCAAAGCCCTTGAAACCAGCAGAAAGAATGGCGATGCCTACATCTCCCTGTATGCGGTTGTTGCTCTTGCTGAAGCCTTTCAGCGCCTCATCGGCAGAAATATAAGGATTCATGAAGGAAGTCATCTTCTTGGCACCCGCCTCCTGTCCGTACATCGGATTGTTCAGTACAATATCCTGGTAGCCGAAGTTGCCCTGCAGGTTGACATTGATATTACCCAAAGCTGGGATGGTGATATAGTTCTGCTTGTTCTCAAAAGCCGGGTTCATATCGTGACGGAACTTGTAGTCGTCAGTAAAGTAAGCGGAATTGAGTGTCTGAGCCATTGCGGTGCCACCCATCATCAGCAAAGAGGCAGCCAAGAGATGCTTATATATTTTATTCATCATTTTCTTTGTCTTTTATGTGTGTTATTATTCTGTTACTACTCTCTGTCATTAATTGAAGTTACCAATCACCTTACCCACGAGTTTCACCTTGATGTTTTCCAACTTCAGGGTATGCTTCTCAGAGTTGAGGTTGATACCGGTCACGGTAGTTCCATCATGACTTGCCTTACCTTTTACCTTATAAGAGAGTCCGTCGAGCTTCTGCAATCCGCCCTTTACCTTTTCACGGAGTTCTATTTCCAGCGGAGAGTTCACGGCTGTCACGCCATCAGCAGATGCTTTCACAGTACCCTTCTTGACATTCACTTCAATCAGGTTACTGATATCAGTACCATCCACTCCGAGTGGAGTTGCCTCTACGATGAGGGTAGCAGGAACCAGGTTCTGCGCATCGGCTGTCAGTCGAACATAAGTTCCTTCAGACAATTCCAGATCATCCAGATCATCATTCCAACCGTCGAAATCATCAGCATATTCGATGACTGCATCCTCGGCAAATGCCAACGGTGCATAAATCTCGTAGCTTGGCTCGATACGATAATTGCGGCCGAACTCGATAGTCATTTCCTGACTGAGATCAGCCTTTGCCTCTACATTGGTAATCTGTACGTGGTCTGGAATATGCTTGTTGATAAGCGTAGCCAGGTTGCTCACCTCATATACATTGGCAGCACCATACTGAGCAGTCAGTTCTGCAGTCTTATGGCGGCAGATACAGATCTTGGTCACTGGCGCAACAGTAGTCTTGCAGATATTCATCTCAGGGAGTTGCACGGTAGCCAAGTTCTGACCGTTCTTGGTAGAAATCACCTTTGCACTCACATTTGCCGCTGCATCCATATCATTTTGGATAGAAAGAATAATCTGAGGATTATCCAAGTCTGCTCTTACGCCATCTTCTGAAAGGAAGTCAGGAACGCCAGTCACAGATACATCACCCAAGCTTGAGATATTGATTTCTGGGTCGAAGATACCGGTAGCAGACTTCAAGGTAATATCATTGACATTCACGTTGGCACCGATGGTCAGTGCAGATGTAGGAACCCTCGTTACATTAGCCTCAATACCGAGGGCGAAATAACCATCCATCCTGATTGAGCCATTATTGCCGATAACGACCTTACCATAGGCATCCTGTTTTTCAAAATCCAGTTTTTTAGCCTTGATGGTGAGTTGCAGGTTGCTGCTTGTAGAAACATCCTTCACCGTAATCTTCGAACCATCAACCATAGGAACGCCATTGCCATTACCAGAGACATGTGAAATCTCCAGATAGCCAGGAAGGGTGAGGGTTGCCTTATCAATATTGGTGATAGCAGAAGAAAGACCACCAAGAGTGAGATTAATCTTCAGTTCGATTTCGCCAGCCACCTCAGCACTTTTCAGGCTCTTCACAGCAGCATCCGTACCATTATATTTAAACATCAACTCCTTAGGAGAGACAAAACTGAGATGACTACCGGCTGCACGGGTACACTTGGCAGCAGAATTGGCATTTAAGGTTAGCGTATTAGAATAAGAATTACCCCTCAGAACAATAGGAGAAATCATTGGTGAAGCAGATGATGCATCAGAACCTGTCAATTGGAACAGATAATCACCATTTGCGGCAATCTTCACACTACCATTCTCTTCGAGTTCCAGAATATCAGACAAAGGAATGTTCATGGTAGAACTGGCAGGTATTTCCAATTCGCCACTACCAAATCCCATCGTAGCATCAATCTGGTCAAAATCATAATCGTCATTTGTACACCCAGTTACCGAGAAACCCAACGTCAATAAAGACGCAAGTAATAGACTTGCTTTCATTTGCTTTTTCTTCATAGTTTATGAATATTTGATAATTATAGAACTTTACACTTTTAAAGAGAACTTACATAAATTAAATAATTAATTAAACTGTCATTCATATTTTATATTAGAATCTCATTTATGGATGCAAAGTTACACAATTTAATTATAAACCGCCTTGTTCAAATTGGTTCAAGTTTTAGATTTTGGTTTGTTTAACGAATTCTGTTCCCAACTTCCGCAGGAAGTCTACCAACACTTTCTATTCTTTCGCAAAGCCTAATATACACAAAGTTAATCGACAAAAAGGTGGATTTTCATCAGAAAATCCACCTTTTACACTATAATTCGCTTTTTGTCCACCTCTTCTTTGTGTTTTTTGTGTACTTTTGCAACTGTGTATTAATAGCGGCATGAATTCAGGCTTAGCTTGGTTTCATGCCAACCAACAAGTAAACAAACAAACCTAAGAATAAGAAATGAATAAGAAAAGACAGATTTTACTTTCAGCAGTGTTGGCCTCAGCTTTGGCAGCCAACGCACAGGTTACCATCAATGTAGATGCCTCTAACCCAGGTATCAAGGTATCTCCTAACCTCTATGGTATCTTCTTCGAGGATATCAACCATGCTGCAGATGGCGGTCTCTATGCCGAACTCATCAGCAACCGTTCTTTCGAAGACGATGACAAGAATATTCCTACCTGGAAAACTGCCGCTCAGGAAGGTGCAAAAATCAATACACAACTCATCAATAAGGGTTTGCTCAACAATGCACAGGGCAAGGCACTCCAGCTTACCATCGCTGCCAAGCCTGCAGCTACAGCCTCTCTCATCAATGAGGGTTTCTGGGGAATCAACGCCGTGCAGGGCAGAACCTATAAACTCTCTTTCTGGGCTAAGGGTAGCTACAAGGGCGGATTGAAGGCTCGCCTCACCAACGCCAAGGGCGATAAGGTTTACGCAGAAACCACCCTCAATGCCAAGGTTGGCAAGAAGTGGACCAAATATACGGCTGAGTTGACTGCCAACGGAAACGATGCCAAGGCTCAGTTTGAACTCGTAGCCGACGGAAAGGGTACCATCGTTCTCGATGTGGTAAGCCTCTTCCCTCCTACTTTCAAGAATCGCGAGAATGGCTTGCGCCCTGACCTGGCTCAGCTTCTCTATAACATCCATCCTAAGTTCGTCCGTTTCCCTGGCGGTTGCTACGTAGAGGGACAGGAATCTCCTGAGAATGCTTTCCATTGGGAGAAGACTATCGGTCCTATCGAGGAACGTCCGGGCCATAAGAACGTAAACTGGCGCTACCGTACCAGCGATGGTATGGGATTCGATGAGTATCTGCAGCTTGCCGAGGACCTGAACGCCAAGCCTCTCTATGTTGTAAACGTAGGTTTGTGGCACGGCGGTATGACTCCTGTAGACAGCATCCAGCCTTGGATTGATGAGTGCATGAATGCCCTGGAGTATGCCAACGGTCCTGTTACCTCTAAATATGGTGCGCTCCGTGCTAAGAACGGTCATCCTGAGCCATACAATATCGAGTATCTAGAGATTGGTAATGAGAACAACCAGCCGGATCCTGCGGCTCAGAGCGACCATTACTACGAGCGCTTCAAGAAGTTCAAGGATGCCGTATTGGCGAAATATCCTAAGATGCACCTCATCGGTAACGTGGTGGCTTGGGGCGATGACAATCCTAAGTGGGAAAGCAACGAGAGCGTAGAACTCCTCGACGAGCACTACTACAGAAATCCTGCCTGGTTTGCCGAGAACTTCAACAAGTATGATAACTACGACCGTAAGGGCAGCGAGATTTATGTAGGTGAATATGCCGTAACCCAGGGCTTCGGCAATATGGGTTCGCTCGATGCAGCACTCGGTGAGGCTGTCTATATGATGGGCATCGAGAACAACTCTGACATCGTGACCATGGCATCCTACGCTCCTATCTTCGCCAACCTCAACAACCGTATGTGGGCACCGGATATGATTCAGTATACCTCAGACAAGGTATTCGGAACTCCATCTTACTACGTTCAGAACGTGATGGCGAACAACATCGGTACCCGTGTACTGAAGGTGAACCAGGAGAATCCATACAAATATGAGCAGACTCAGGTGAAGCCAGCTATCTGCCGTGTAGGTATGGGAACATGGGGCACTCAGGTTTCTTTCGAGGACAAGGGCTACAGCGATGAGAACGGCAAGGCGCTGCCGATGACCTTGCAGGAGTTGCCTACCGATATCCGTGGACAGTGGAAGACAGAGGGTAGCCTCATCAAGCAGACCAGCAACGAAGAAAGCTGCATCCGTCTGAACCCAGGCGAGATTACCAGCAACGGCTATATATATAAGGTGCGCGCGAAGAAGGATGCCGGAAACGAAGGCTTCCTTATCATCTTTAACTACGTGGATAAGAACAACTACTGCTGGTTGAACCTCGGTGGCTGGAACAATACCCAGCACGGTGTGGAGTCTATCGTGAATGGTGCCAAGAGTCAGATAGCTACTACCCCAGGCAGCATCGAGACCGGCAAGTGGTATGACATCGAGCTGAAAGTAGTAGGCGACAGCATCTTCGCCAAGTTGGATGGCAAGGAAATATTCTCTACCAAGTTGAAGGCAAACACCCTTCCTGGCATCTTCTCTACAGCCACACTTGATGAACAGACGGGCGAGGTAATCCTGAAGATTGCCAACACCAGCACCGAGCACACCACAGCGAAGATTAATCTTCAGGGCAAGGAAATCAAGAATGGCAAGCTCATCCGCCTTTCTGCCAAGAATGGTCTGGCGGAGAACACCATCGACAATCCTACCAATATCTATCCTGTAGAAAACTACGTAACTACAGAGAAGAACGGTGCTACGGTAGAGATTCCAGCCAGCTCGCTGAATATCATCCGTTTGAAATAACAGACTACACAGGGCAGAATGCCCTGGGATCCATATATAGGTAATAACATTTTGAATAGTTGATAAGAAAGTTAGTTAGAAAAGAGAAGGCGGCAACCTGCGTGATGCAGATTGCCGCCTCGTTTTTTATCTGTCGTTTAATTAACCGAAAACATAATTGAAGAGCAGGAAGATGCTCAGGATATACAGCGTAGGATTCAGATCCTTGAACTTGCCCACCATCATCTTGATCAATACATAGCTCAGAATACCAAGACAGATGCCATCGGCAATACTGTAGCAGAGTACCATCGTAATCATCGTGATAAAGGCAGGGAATGACTCGGAGATATCCTCCAACTCAATCTTCTTGAACGAATCGATCATCAATACACCCACCATTACCAGGGCACCACTGGTGGCTGCGCTCGGAATCAGCAGGAAGATTGGAGCCAGGAAGATACTCAGGATAAACATCAAGCCAACAAAGAAAGATGTCAGACCCGACTTACCACCCTCGGCAACGCCCGAAGCACTCTCCACATAAGTGGTAATGGTAGAGCTACCCAGCAATGCACCGGCTGTAGTACCGATGGCATCACTCATCATCGCCTCCTTCACACCCGGAATCTCGCCCTTCTCATTCTCCTTGATACCCAACTTGGAAACCAATCCCAGAACTGTTCCGATGGTATCGAAGATGTTGACAAGCAACAGCGAGAAAACCACCATGAACATCTTAGGAGTAAAGAAGCCGGTGAAATCGAACTGGCAGAAGATAGGAGCAATGCTGTGAGGGGTAGATACCGGCATCCAGTTGTCAGAGAACTGGGTTACGCCCATCGGAATACCTATCAATGTAGAGATGATGATGGCGATAAACAAAGAGCCCTTCACTCTTCTCGCCATCAGACAGCCGCAGAGCAGGATGCTGATGAGACCCAGGATGCTGACTGGTGTAAACTTGCCGAGCTGCACGAAAGTATCCGCATTGGCAGTAATGATGCCCGCATTCTTCAAACCGATAAAAGCGATAAACATACCGATACCAGCCGAAATGGCGAATCGGAGATTCTTCGGAATACACTCCAATATCTTATCGCGGATATTGAGAAAGGTGATGGCAAGGAAGATGATACCCTCTACGAGCAACACCGCCAAAGCCTGCTGCCAGGTCAAGCCCATAGCCTGACAAAGGGTGAAGGCGAAGAAGGCATTCAGTCCCATACTAGGAGCCTGGGCGAAAGGCAACTTTGCCATGAAAGCCAGCAGGAAGGTGGCGATGGCTGAAGCGATAGCTGTGGCAGTAAAGAGAGCTCCCTTGTCCATACCTGTGGTAGCAAGGATGGTAGGGTTTACTGCCAGGATGTAACACATGGTCAGGAAGGTAGTCATACCAGCAACCAACTCAGTCTTGACCGTAGTAGTCTTTGGGTCGAAACCCAATAAAGCTTTTAATTTGTTCATTTCTTATATTTATCTCTATTTTCTCTTTCCCCCTTTCCACAACCCAATCCCGTTGTTTTTTCGGGGCGAACAAAGGTAAGAAAAAATAATGAGGAAAGCCTTATTTTACATGTTTTTAACTCATCAGAGTGCCTTATTTTACATGTTTCGGGGTATTCAGAACGCCTTATTTTACAAGTTTCAGTATCTTTCAGTCTCTTCTACGCTAAAATACTATGGCATAGAGTGTATCGAAGGCAGGATAACGCATGATAGTAAGTTTCATTTGCCAAAAGCCCGATAGTGGTGCAAAAAGTGCCTAAAAAAGCAACTTTTGGCACCACTATCGGGACTTTTTTCCGCATTTTCGTTTTCTCATCTTGAATTGTTAAAAAAAATAAGTCATAGTTTTCTCCCCCACAACTCATAGTTTCTTTCATCATAACTCATAGGTTTCTTCCCAGCATCTCATAGGTTTCGGCATCATATCCCAAGGTTTTCAAGCCCAAAAGGACTAAAAAAAACAAACGGACAAATTGAATTTGTCCGGACAAATTGCCCGCATCCTCACAAGATTCTTATTTTCAAGAACTTACAAGCCACCGGACAAAGAGCCGGACAAATTCAATTTGTCCGTGTTTTAAAAATCGAGGCTATTCCAGCGTCAGCCACCCATCTTCCGTCCAGTTGACTTTCTTCTGAACCAGGATGCTGGCGCCATTTTTTGGCACGCTGTAACCATGACAGAAGAAGAAATCGCCATCAGGGAAAGAGTAGGCAGAGCAATGGCCCATCGCCTCATATTCTTTCTTATCGCCTTCCAGAATCAGCGTACCACCGCCATTGCGCATGTCCCTACCCTCCTTATCCAAATAAGGACCGGCAACCTTCTTGCTTCTGCCCACGGCAACACGATAGTTGCTCTTGATGCCACGGCAGCAGTAATCCCAGCTCACGAAGAGATAGTAATAACCACCATGCTTCATGATGAAAGGAGCCTCGATGGCATTGGTGCCGGCAAACTTAGAAGTAGGATTCGGTTCTGCTGATGCATCGCCTACGGCATGACGACGGGCGATAGTCTGAGGCTTGGCGCCCTTCTTGACATGCATCGTCTTCTTATCCAACTTGATCATCTGGATACCATCCCAGAAAGAACCCCAGGTAAGCCAAGGGTTTCCCTTCTCATCAACAATGAAATTCGGATCGATGGCATTCCAGTTGTCTCTATCGCCCTTAGAGGCGACGAGGCAGCCCTCATCCTTCCATCCATCCTTATCAGATAAGGAAGTATTGCTCAGCAAGCCGATGGCAGAAGTATTTTTGCCAAAAGTAGAACAGGAATAAGCCAGATACCACTTGTTCTTGAAGCGGATAACATCCGGAGCCCAGATATGCGTGGTAAAACCTGGCACACTATCATGCGTCCATGCCGGAATCTCGCTGTTCTTGAGCACGCCCTGAGGAACGATAGTCCAATGCTTGCGATCGGTAGAGGTCATCTGCGTGATGCCATGACCTGTGCAGTAGAGATAGTACTTGCCATTCTCATACGCCATTACGGGGTCGTGGACAAAAGGAGTATCTACAACCAAAGGCTGTTGTGCACGAGACTCAGCTGGCGCTAGCATCATGGCTATCGCCACAATGCCAAAATATTTCATTGCAGTTTGTTTCATCTGTATATCTTCTCTATTTTTTTAACAAAAAAGGGGAGTCATAGCTTCACTGCTTAACTCCCCCAAAGATTCTACTTAGATTCTTTTATACCTTAAAAACTAACTAACATTTATTTTTTCTTGCCCCAGAAGCTCTTGCTACCACTGACGCCAGAGTATACGATAGTCAACTTGCGAGGACTAGCCTCCCAGTCAACCTCACGCTGTACCTTGAGCTTGGTAGTACCGATGGTGAGTGTATTAGAAGAAGTATCAAAGTTCCATACCTTCACATTAGGCCAAGCCGTACCACCCGTCATTGAGCCGTCGGCATTGAGTGTAAATTCGGTGCTGACGCGCTGTTTGCCATACTCATAAGCGAGGTCGATACCTTCCCAAGTGCCAGCCAGTTCGCTAGCCTTGATAGCCACTTGTGGCACAGCGCCATAACGCTCAGGCATGACAACAGGCCATCCGTTCTCATTCCACTTGATACTGCGCACGCCACCCATCATCAGGGCGTTGCTATAAGCATTTCCACCTACATTCTGTGGGAAACGCTGCTGGGATACATAATACCAGTTGCCCGCGCCATCGTCGAAGACGGCACAGTGGCTGATGCCTACCCAACCATATCCCTGGCTGAACTTATAAGGATGAGTCAAGACGGTAGGATTGTCACCTGCGCCATTGGCTGCATTAGTCACTCTGTTGTTCATCGTCTCGTAAGGACCGTCCACATTCTTGGAACGAAGCACACGGGTGTTGTAAGGAACATCCAAGCCATCGTAAGCCAAGAAGAGATAATAATATCCATCATGGTATACAACCTCAGGAGCCTCAGCTCCCTGCCAACGACTACCGTTGGTACGAGTGAAGATAAGCTTTCCGTAAGGAGCAATCTCATCTGCTGTACCGTATGACTTAGGAAGTTCTTTCAAGGTCTTGCCTGTCTCTGGGTTCAACTGCACGGCAGCGATACCGCTGTGCCAAGAGCCATAGATAAGCCAGTGCTCGCCATTAGGTGTGATGATGAACGAAGGGTCGATGGCATTGAACTTGAAGTAGCCGTCCCAGTCGCTGTTCGATTTGCGAGTCCAGTTCTTACCCTTATCAGAAGAAGAGCAAATCACGAAACCCTTGTCTGTCCACTTGTTGCTGGCTGGGTCCGTAGTCTCTGCCATACCGATGAAGGCACGCTCCGTCCAAGAGCCATCATAGGTAATGCCACCTGTCTTGATGTAGTTGTCCACCACGATGGCATAGTACATACGATAAAGATTATCCTTCACTTTTCTTACGCAAGGAGCCCAATAGCCATATTTTGGGTTGGCGATAGGAGCCAAACCTTGCTCAGCACGAATCTCGTTCAACTTAGCCTTCACCCAAGCAGGAGCCACCTTCATCGTACCACCGAGATATTCCCAGTTTACGAGGTCTTTGCTTCGACGAGCATGGAAGTGTCCATGACCATCGTGGGCATTGCCATAGCTGGCATCAGTCTGATACATATAATAATAGCCGTCGGCTGCCTTCATCACCGATGGGTCGTGCACATTGGCAAGATTCCACTGGCTACGCTTACTCCAGTCGGCTATGGATACATAGTTATCAACATAGGTTGGGCACTTGTAGTTTGCTAAGTCGGCATCCGTTGGATCACTAGGTGTTGGAGTAGGCGTAGGAGTTGGTGTAGGCTTTGGATCGTCAATTGGGTCATCGCCTCCACTGCTACAGCCTACCGCCAAAGTACAAGCGAGCAATAGTACTAAAGTATGAAGTTTCTTCATTGTTTCCTTACGTTTAGTTAGTTTTTATATCCTTTATATTTTCTTTCTAATAAAGGCAGGTCTACGGAAGCCTGTTAGCATCAAGACCTACCTTTATTATTATAGTTTTGCCAAAGATTTCTCTTCGAGGATTATCTGCGGTGAGCACGAGTATAGTGCTTGCGAGCAGAAGATGTAGAATCGAACTTCAAGCAGCTGCTATCTACAGTAAAGTCAACATTGACATCATCAGCCTCTACAGGAATATCCAGATAATACTGTGTAGAAACCTGTCCTGTAGTACCAACCATCACTGCCAAAATATTAACCTTACCATTTTGATTGGCTACATAAACTTGTACTTTGGCACCATTCATACCAGCAAGCCAAGTTGCCCATTCACCCTGAGTTCCTGCATGAGAGATACTAGGAGCACCATCACCACCTACAGCGGCGCCCCATCCCCAGTTGTCAGAACGGAACACACCATACTCACTCAAATCAGCCTTGCGGAGGACTATTACATAATTGTTAAAATTAGCAGCTGCGCCATAATTAGTCAGAGAGAATGCACGAGCTTCACCAGAAGGGACATGAACATCTGCATCAAGGTGAGCACTCCAAAATGGACTAGTGCAATCCTCTGCACCCAAGACTGCAGGGCTAGGGGTTACGAATGTAGCAGCACTCTTCGTTACATTAACATCGAAAGTTGTCTTAACACCATTTTTTGCAGTTACCGTAATAGCTTGCTTACCAACCTTCATAGGTACGTTAGAAAAAGTTAACTTATCAAGAGCAATGTCACGAGTCTTGCCATCCAAATATGTAGCTTGTACTGCCAAGCCTTTTACATCTAAAGCCAAAGTTGCATTTTCTGGCAATGTTATACCAGAAGCTTCATAATATGTATAGTCAAGACGTTTAGGCGCACTTACTATATGGAGAGCTGTGATAGCTGGCACAACTTCGAATGTCTTCTGTGCAACGATAGGAGTAGAAGCATTCTCGCCCTTGAATGTCTTGTTATAGATGACGATGAGGTTCTTGGTGCCAGAAACATCCATATCGTTGATGGGAGAGAAATAAAGTTCCTTGGCAGGAATTACCTTGGTTATACCTTCCTCGAAGGTTACGGTAGCAGATACATTCTCCATTGCCTTCTCTAGGGGTGTATTCTCGTCTACTTCGGCAGGAACATTGTTCAACACCATAGAAACCGGAGCCTTATCCTGGGCAGATGTATAACCGCCGATAGGTTCTACGTTGCTCTGCATGAAATCGATGTAAGAGCCCTCAGGTACCAGGAAGCAACGGATGTTGGTATTGCTCTCGTCTGCATTCAGATTAGCAATCTTAGATGGCTGAATGTAGGTCTTGGTAACAGTACCATTGGTAATCTTCACCATGAAAGTATCTACACGGGAACGGTCAACCGTCAATGTTACCTTACCACCCAACTTATCTACACCCTTGTCTGTATCAGTTTCAAAGGTGAGATTACTCTGCACGCAGCTTCTGTCAATATGGTCACCCCACTCAGAGTTACCGCTTGGCTGGTTATCAAAACGGATAGCACCATACTCGGTATAACCTGTTCCGCCACGATCCACATCATTGGTGATGACGAGGGCAAAGTTCTTATAGGTGTTAGTCGCAGAAGGATTGATGTTCAGATTGAACACGGCATTCCACTTCTGGTTGTCTTGAACCACATAATACTTTGAGAATGAAGTAAAAAAGGCTGAAGAGAAATCAGTATTACCTACAGTATAAACATCCTCATTCATACCTACGAGCACTTCCTCTGTAGATTGGTTAGCTTTTTCGATTGAATCAATCTTTTCAGAGAGCCAATCAGGAGAGTTGACGCTAAACATGTCACTACCCTCACATCCTGTCATCGCTGTCAATGCCATGGCTGCCACACAGAAGACGGATGCTAATTTATTTAGACGTTTCATATTATATCCTATTATAAATATATAAATTGTTATTTTGGTTTTCCTATGGGGCTATCCTTAAGCCCCCCCATAGGAATAGATATTATTAGTTGCCCAAGTTAACTACAGGATGAACAGTCCAACCTCTTCCGAAGAAATCAGATGAGTTATCCGTATTCGTATTAGTTGAGTTACCTGTCAGGTTAGGGTTATCATTCAACAAGCCCTGATAGATAGGCAGGAACTCATGACCTGGTACGTATGTATCGTAAGAGCTCTTCACCTCTGAATCAACACCTACCAAAGAGTAGCTTACTGACTCCTTTGCCTTGTATGGAGAACGACGGAAGGTTCCGTGCTCCTTCAACTGAGCCAAACGACCCTGATCATAGAAGAATCCCCAACGAATCAAATCGAAACCACGACCATACTCGCAACCGAACTCCTTTGGACGCTCTACATTGGCAATCTGCTCGAAGAGCTTATCCTTGGTATCGAAGTCTGAGAGACTCAAATCCTTCAGGTTGGCACGCTCACGAACCTGGTTAATCCAGTCGATAGCCTGCTGTGTAGGACCGTTCACCTCGTTCTCGCACTCTGCAGCACGAAGCAAAACGTCTGAATAACGCATCATACGGAGGTTGATACCGCAATGAAGACCGGTTGTCACCTTATCATAAAGGTTGGTACGGAAATTGGTCCACTTAGCGATAGGAAGACCACCATAGTTGTTGTTGGTTATGATGGTATCAGAAGCTGTCATCTCGCTCTTGTAAGCTACGTTACCATTCTCAAAACCAACCCAGTCTGTCTCGTATGTACCGATGGTCCAGTAGAGACGTGGATCCAACTTACCAGCTGTGGTACGCTCCTGCTTGAAGAGGTTGTACAACCATGGAGAAGCTGAGAGGTCTGCCCATCCACCGAATCTACCTGGAGCGAAGTTAGACTCTACGGCATGACCCTGTGTAGCATTAGGACTGGTATTACCAGGAGTCCACTCATCATCTACACCCTGTGAACCGTAGTCGAGATACTGGATTTCGAAGAGGCTCTCGGCATTGTTCTCATAAGCAGAACCCTCACGGAAGTTGTCGCCATAGTTGGCCATCAGCTTGTAAGAGCCATACTTCTTGTTCATGATGTCCTTGAGTACAACGAGTGCATCGCTATACTTATGGCGCTGCATCAGAGTGCGGGCATAGTAGCCGGCAGCAGCACCGCAGGTAGCACGACCCTTTGCCCACTCGCCACCCTCATCACGTGATGGGAGGAGAGTCATTGCCTCTGAGAAGTCCTTCTCTACCTGATCGAGCACATCGTCGTAGGTACTGTTCTTGCCATAGAGACCATCCAGAGAAGAATAGTTGGCATAATCAGTTATCAGCGCAGGATTCTGGTAATATCCTGCCAATGTATAGTATGAATAACCGCGGAGGAAGAGAGCCTGTCCCTTGATTCGCTTCATGCTTTCGCTGAGCGAAGCATCATCGCCTGTGGTACGTGAAAGAATGAAGTTACATACATTAATAGTATAGTAAGCCTCACGCCAAGGCCACATGGAGATTTCATCCGTCACAGGGTCGTTCATGTCATCGAATGGCATGTACCATACCTGTGATGAGTTCCATACCTCATCGCCACGTGTCACATCGAGGGTATAACCCACACGTGCCGAAGAACCTTCCATACGAATATGGTTGTATGCTGCAATAACGCACTCCTCCAGATCATCAGCATTGAAACCGAAGGTACCGGTGGTCTGCTGGTTAGGATTGGTAACATCCAACTTGTCCTCGCAAGATGTGGTAGCCATAGCACCGAGGCCAAGGAAGAGAGCTAATGATAATTTATATAGTTTCATATCAAATGTTCTTTTAAATAATAATGAATCTTATTCTTGTCTATTCTCATTATTAGAATGTGAAATGGAGACCGCACATAAACGTTCTGGCACTTGGGAAAGAGCAGAAGTTATAACCTGGGGTAAAGGTACCGCCAGCGTAGTCTACATTATATCCATGATAGCCTGTGAAGGTGTAGAGGTTCTGTGCTGATACATAGAGACGTACACCACTTACATATCCACCAAACCACTTGTCTGGGAAGTTGTAGCCCAACTCTACGTTGGCTATCTTCCAGTAAGCAGCATTCTGAATCTTGCGAGAGCTGAAGAGGTCGTTCCAGCCTAATGTTGCATTGTTGGCTGCATAGGTGCGTGGAACACTAGAGAGGTAGGTAGAACCATCCTCTGACCAGCGGTTGGCATCCAGCATTCCTACTTCCTTGTTGCCATAGCCGTAGCAAGAGTTCAAACTGTTATAGATATCATCTGATACATGATAATTCAAAACTCCGTAGGTTGAGATGTTGAGGTCGAAACCCTTATACTCCATGTGAGTGCTCAAACCGAAGTTCACCTTTGGAAGACCACTGCCCAATACGGTCTGGTCGTAAGCATCGATTACGCCATCTGGTTCTCCGTTAGGACCTGAGATATCCTTGTAGAGACAATCACCAACATTGGCTCCCTGCTGGGTTGCATGTCCATCAAGTTCATCCTGTGTACGGGCGATTCCCTCGTAAACCCAACCATAGAACTTACCAATCTCCTGACCTACGTAAGTAGCGTATGCACCCGTAATGTATGAATTCTTACCGATACCCAGAGAAGTTACTTTATTCTTCAAGGTACTTACGTTGGCGCTGATATCATACTTGAGGGCATGATCGCGGTTGCGGTAGGTAGCGCTGAACTCGAAGCCACTGTTCTCCATAGAGGCAGCGTTCATGGTTACAAAGGTGTTGGATACACCGGTCTGTGCTGGCACAGGAACTGAGTAAAGCAGGTCTTCTGACTTGTTCTTATACCACTCGGCAGTGAACTCCAAACGGTTGTTGAACATTGCCAGGTCGATACCCACGTTGGTGGTCTTCTTCTTCTCCCAGGCGATATCGTTGTTCACGAAGGTAGAAACGGCAGAACCGGTTACAAGACTGTTGCCGAAGCTGTAAGTCATGTTGTTACGGTTCATGCTAGCCATATACTGGTACTCACCAATGTTCTCGTTACCGAGCTCACCATAGCTGGCACGAATCTTGAACATGTTAACGATGTCGCGGCTGATAGGGAAGAACTTCTCCTTATCGAAGCGCCAACCTAAAGATACAGATGGGAAGGTTGCCCAACGGATGTTCTTGCTCAAACGGGAGCTACCGTCACGACGTACTACTGCAGAAAGCAGATACTTCTCATCATAGTTGTAGTTCAAACGACCTACGTATGATGCCAGACTATGCTTATACTCGTATGACTCAGAGTAAGTATTCTTGGCATTCTGAAGCTGGAGGAAGTATGGCTCAGTGAAGTTGATACCCCAACCAGTCAGGAGGTTGGTATTTTCCTCCTCGTATGTCATACCGGCGAGCAGGTTGATGTTGTGCTTGCCAATCTTGCCATCGTATGTGATGGTATTCTCAACCAAGGCGTCGCTGTAGTTGCGTGAGCCCTTGGTAAGGCGCTCATTCTCCTTGGCAAGATATACACGGTTGCTCTGAATCCAGGAAGGAATCCAGGTCTTATCCTTTGCCTCTGTCTTGCTGTAAGAGAGGTTTACATTATAGTGAAGACCATGGTTCTTGCTCTTGATACCTACCATGCCCAACAAATCTACGTCGGCAGAAGCGGTACCTACGAAGCGGTCCACCAAAGTGTTGCGCTGCAAGAGGTTATTCACCAACAATGGGTTGGATGCAGAGATATCTCCATGTACGCCATCATAATATACACCATAGCCATAGGCATCGTAGCGATAACCATTAGCTGCACCTACCTTGTCATCGAGAACCCATGTTGATTTATCATAAGCCTTGATGGTTGGCTGCATCAGAAGTGTACCACGGAGCACGTTGGTTACATCACCATACAGACCCTGGACATACTCTGAGGCATTGGAAAGACCCATGTTGTCCTGGTTAGAGTGAGAGTAAACCATGCTGGTACGGAACTTCACGAACTTGGTGTCCATGGTATTGTTCACACGGGCTGTGTAACGCTCGTAGTTAGGACCTGCACCTTCCAAGGTACCCTTCTGGTTATAGTAGTCGAGAGATACATTATAAGTACTGTGAGAGCTACCACCGCTGAGGGCTACGTTGTGGTTCTGTCGGATACCGGTCTTGAATACCTCGTCAAACCAATCTGTGTTGGTTTCGTCCTGGAAATGATACATTCCATCCTCGCCCATCTTGTAACCGCCAGGCAGAGGAGTGTTGGAATTCTTGCAAGCCTGACCCAGATAGTTGCTATACTGGTCGGCGTTCATTACATCATATACATCGCCAGGAATCTGGTCAACACCAAAGTAACCGGAGTAGTTCACCTTCAGAGGCTGGTCTTTCTTACCATTCTTGGTAGTGATAATAACGACACCATTCGCAGCACGGGAACCATAGATGGCACCCGCAGAAGCATCCTTCAGAATCTGGATGGTCTCGATATCATTAGGAGAGAAGTCACGGATAGTGGTACCCATTGGCACACCATCGATGACATAAAGAGGAGCTGTGCTACCGAAAGAACCGATACCACGAATTCTCACACTTGGATCTGCACCAGGCTGACCGTCTGATGTAATCTGCACACCGGCAACCTTACCTTCAAGCATAGTAGAGATGTTAGAGTTTGATACCTTCTTCATCTCCTCAGCATTTACGATAGATACAGAACCGGTAAGGTCTGCCTTTTTCTGTGTACCATAACCCACTACTACAACCTGGTCAAGCACCTGATTGTCGGCAGAGAGTTGGATAGAATCGATAATGGCACGACCGCGCACTGCAATCTCACGCTCCTTGTAGCCAAGATAGCTCACGAAAAGAGTCGCATTAGCCTTTACTCGAATTTCGAAATTACCATCTAAGTCGGTAACTGCACCAGTCTTGGCATCTTTAGTCTTAACTGTTGCACCAATCAGAGGTTCACCCTGATCATCTACAACATGTCCCTTGACCGTGATCACCTGATCTTGTGCAACTGCAGCCATTGCGGGCATTGGGGTGACAAAAGAAGCACCACCAACAGCACCTAGGCATAGCATCATAGAGAATAATTGTTTCCTCATTGCTTATCAATTTTTAGGTTTATACTTTGTTTATTCAATTTTTACAGTTTGTTATTGCTTCGTCCGTTCTCTTTTTAGGTTGCGGATGAAATGATTAATGCTGGCCAAACTATACATCAACCATCATTTTTCAGTGGCAAAAGTACAATTAACCGGATTATATTGGGTGGACAATTGGGTTTTATAGGTGGACAAACCGCATAAACAGTGGATTTTTAAGGATATTACGTGCTTATCCACCAGTTGTGTACCCACACATACAAAATAAGGGGTTACTTGACTTATATCAAGCAACCCCACGGTTTTATTTTGTTTACTTAACAAATTATCACATCCTGGAACATTATTTCTCCGAAGAATCCAAGGAGAACTATGCCATATCTGAACCCTGAGAATCCAACTGATCCTTATATGCAGTCGGCGAGATACCAAACTGCTTGGTGAAGCAACGGGTGAAATACTTCGGATCGTTGAAGCCTACACGGTAGGCTATCTCCGTAATATTTCGGTTGGAAGTTTTATCAGCCATCATCTTGCGCGAGATGTCGAGACGGTAGTTGCGGATAAACTGGGCTGTTGGTAAGCCTGTCTCCTTGGAGAGATTCTTGCTCAGTACACTGCGGGATATACCTAAGGCATCTGCCAGTTCCTGTACACCAAACTCCGAATTATCGTAATTCTTCTCCATCACATCCATCACTTCTTCCATGAATGGACGCATAGTCTCCTCTACCATCTTCCTGTCAGCCTCAATGCTCTTTTTCTGACTGTCCTGATAACGCTTCTGGTTCTGCAGAATCATCTGGATGCGACTCTGCAGCTTTTCTGGTTCATCACTTTCCTTCATCGCTGCCTCGATAGGACGGTACAGAGCCTCAACTTCCTCTTCGCGCATCTTGTTGAGACGGCGCACATAAGCATATTGGAGCAAGGCAATGATACCTATTATAATAAGAGCAACAAACCACCAGCTCTTCCAGAAATAAGGAGTAATCTGAACTTCTACAGAGATCACCTGCTCCTTGTCGGAATTGATAGATGGGATATATTTCACCTCAAACTTATAGTCTCCAGCTGGCAGAGTGGAATAACGCACACTATGCTGACCAGCCTTGAGCTGAACCCATTCATTCTCGTATCCCTTCATGCGATAAAGGTACACGCCCTGTGTCTCGCATCCATAATTGAGCGCTGAGAAAAAGAGGGTGAACGACTTATCACTCTCATGGATACGCAACTTTCTGGCAATAGAAATGTCTTCTTCCAGATAATCGCTGCCGGCAAAGACAGGCTGGTTATCTACCAGAAGTTCGGTAAAGCACAACTTACCCGTCTGATGCACAGAACGGTTTATGCCCTTTACAGCCATCATACCCGCATCGGTGCCCAGGAATATCTCGCCCTTGGCATTGCGGATGGCACCATTGAAATAGAACTGCGAACTGATCAGACCGTCTTCACGGGAGAAACTGCAGAATGCCTCGGTCTTCGGATTGAAGATAGAGAGTCCGTTATCGGTAGCTATCCACAACATACCCTGGTTGTCCTCTACAATACCCTTCACGGTATTGTTGGCTAATCCATTATTCGTGGTATACGACTTCACTTGAGTCTTTCCGTTTTTATCGCTGGTATAGCAATACAGACCGTAGCCGTTACTGCCCATCCATATCTTTCCATCCTTAGCCTGGCAGAAAGACAATATCTTATCGAAGACTCCACTCTTCGGATTGTCGAGTTTATACTGATGATACGTTACAGCGAAATCGCCCTTACCATGAGCACGCGACTTGAGGTCGACCTCTACCATTCCCTGCACACAACCCATCAGGAGTTTGCCCTTTCGGGTTATCAGAGAACCAATGCAGCCGCGCACATTCAGGCATCCCCTGAAAGGTTCGATGAGTTGGCGGCGCTTCATATCATAGAAGAAGAGACCATCATTGGTTCCAAGCCACATACCATCATTGATAGGATCGTAAGCCAAAGCACCGGCAAAATTGAGAAAATGCTGATGCTTTGCATCAACCATCAGAGGAATAATTTTGCCCGGCTGACTGAGATTCATCACAGCGATACCCCTTCCCCAGGTACCAATCCAGAGCTGATTGCGGTTATCAGCTGCAAGAACCGAGACGGTATTATGCGGCAAACCGGAATTTGCCACCGTATAATGAACAAAGTTCATGCTGCCTGGAGTCAAGGCATTGAGACCTCCCTCTACTGTTCCTACCCACAGGGTTCCGTCGGCTGCCGCATACATAGCATTGACAGCATTAGGAGAGATGCTGCCTGGGTTGGCGGGGTCGTGACGGTAGAATTCCAAATTCAGCTGACGTGGAGCCAGCTTGATAACACCACCTGTCTCGGAACCTACCCATATCTGTCCGTTCTTAGAAAAAAGACTGTTGATAAAGTTGCTGCTCAGCGGATTCACAGCCGTAGCAGTGTTCCAATGTTCTATCTCTCCGGTCTTATCATAGAAGATATCTACGCCACAGAGCGTTCCTACCAGAAGTTTGTCATCTGGAGAAACAGCAAGGCTCGTCACTACTTCGTGCTGGAGCGAATGGTCGGTAGCAGAGCAATGGAATTCCTGCTTTGCACTATTAAACAATCCGCGATTCGTACCCATCCATATCTTGCCATGATATGAGATGATGGCACTGGCATACCAGCCTTCGAGCGGAGGAAACAGGGATGAGATATTCTTTGCTACGAGCCGATTGTTCTTCACAGAAAACTCGCTCACCACTCCATTGTTGCATAATACAACCGTTCCTCTGCGATAGACATCACAGATTCCGAGGTCGGGAGCATTATAAGGATAGGATGTGGACAAGACGCTGCTCACCTCGCCCTTTTCGTTAAAGCCGAAACGGGTAAGCTGGTTGAAAGACAGCATCCATATATTGCCCTTTGCATCACAATATATTCGGGTGCAAAGGTTCTTGAATACTTTGTTGAGTTGTGCCTCTACCTGGCTGTTCACACAAGGTGGAACAACAGGCTGCATGGTATTGAGGTCGAGCACCTGCGGACCTTCCTCAAAAGCTATCCAAAGACGCTTGAACGGATCTTCGCAGACATTACGGCAACTGTTGCTTCGCAGACTGATTCCTACAGACCCCAAACCGAAGTTCATGAAATTGAAACCATCGTAGCGTACCAGACCACCACCATGCGTACTGATCCATACGAAGCCGTAAGAGTCCTGAAAGATATCATCAGCAAAATTATTCGGCATACCTGCAGCCATATTGAGATAGCTTACATTATAGCGACTAGGCAGTCCACCTTGCGCCCAACTGCTCAAGGTTATGAAGAATGCTGCTATGATGGAAAAAATGTATCTAATCATTTATCTATATAGGTTATGCTTGCAAAAGTACGAAGAATAATCGAAACAAAAGAATAAATACAAGAAAAAAAGTGCCTATCAGTGTAAAATAACACCGTTAGGCACTTTCTTGAGTTTTTTTCTAGAATTCAAGAATCATGCTCTGGCGAGGACGGAGCTTCACGTTCTTGTTGATAAGAACGGTGCGACCGTTTGTAACATCCGTAGCCTTGTCATGAGAACCGATAATCTCTGCATAACGGGAAACATTCAGCTCGTTTGCCTCGTTCTTGCCGTTGATAACCGTCATCACATTCTTCCCCTTATACTGGCGGGCAATTACGTAAACACCCTTCTGAGGACAGAACTGGGTCTGCTTGCCCTTGGTAATCACTTCATTGCCCTGACGCCAGTGCAACAGGTTGCTGAGCCAGTTGAACATCTGGTTCTCTGCCTGAGTTCTGCCCTCTGCCGTAAAGGCATTGTGCTTGTCACCAGCCCAACCGCCAGGGAAGTCCTTGCGTACATTGCCATCGGTCACACTCTTGGTACCGTTCATCAGCACCTCTGTACCATAATAGAGCTGAGGAGTGCGGTTGATAGTAAGAAGCAATGACAGCGCCTGCTTCAAAGCCAGGGTATCCTTGCCTTCACCCAGGAAGCGATCGGTATCATGATTCTCGATGAATGCCATTACGCTCTTTGGATTAGGATAGAGATAGTCGTAGCAGAACACATTGTAGAGACGGTTCATGCCGTTCCACCAGTCATCGGTCTCCTCTTTCTTTGCACTGTTGATGCGGTCGAAGAAAGCGAAATCCATAACGGTTGGCAGATAGCTGTTCTTCTCAGAAAGTTTGCTGTCCTTCTGCCAGGCTGCAGTATAGGCAGGTTCGGTTACCCAAGTCTCGCCTACGGTATTGAAGTGAGGATACTCCTCGCCCAGCACCTTCATCCAGTGTGCCATCGCATCGCGGTCGGCATAAGGATAGGTATCCATACGGATGCCGTCGATACCTGCACTCTCTATCCACCACTCGCTGTTCTGAATCAGATACTTGATAACGTGTGGGTTACGCTGGTTGAGGTCAGGCATGGTTGGAACAAACCAGCCATCTACGGTTTCTGTGAGATCAACCTTGCTGGCGTATGGATCGAGTACAGGAGTCAGCTTATAACTGGTCTGCAGATACTTATCGTTCACCTTAGCAGCGCCATCCACCGTACCGATGTTCTTCTGATGCTCGGCAGTCTGATTTTCAGGAGCCAGCCATTCCGGTGTATTGAACCAGTCCTTTGATGGCATATCGGCAACCCAAGGATGTTCGAAACCGCAATGGTTGAAAATCATATCCATCACAATCTTCAAACCTTTCTTGTGAGCCTCATCTATCAGCTGCTTATAATCGGCATTGGTTCCGAAACGTGGGTCTACACGATAATAATTGGTGGTAGCATATCCATGATAACTGCTGTTCTTGCCGTTACTTGGACTGTCGTTCTCCAAAACCGGGGTAAACCACAGAGCGGTTACACCCAACTGGTTAAAATAATCCAAGTGCTGGCGGATTCCCTCCAGGTCGCCACCATGGCGCAAACTAGGCTCTGCACGGTTGCAGGTCTTATCACGCATCGCCTTAAAGGCATCATTCTTCAGATTGCCGTTGGCGAAACGGTCTGGCATCAGCATATAGAGCACATCTTCATTAGAGAAACCGATGCGCTTATCGCCCGCCATCTCACGGTTCTTCAACACATACTTTACCTTCTTCGACTGTTTGCCCTGCTTGAAGTTGAGGGTCATCTCACCAGCCTTTGCCCCATCGAGGTTAAGATAAACCAGGAGATAATTAGGGGAATCAAGGCGGGCGATGCTGTCTACCTTCACACCCGGATAGTCTACCGTAACATCGGCATTCTTGATATCCTTGCCATACACCATCAGCTGGAGTGAAGCATCTTTCATGCCCACATACCAGTCGGTAGGTTCAATGCGGTTCACGTTAACCGCTGCATTCATACTTATTGCGCTACTCATAAGCTGTCTCTTATACACATCTCCGAGCCC
>ENA-OZFZ01000212-OZFZ01000212.1-human-gut-metagenome-genome-assembly--contig:-NODE-212-length-32759-cov-6.931935_pt1 | contig 32759 bp, 29 predicted proteins | sample MGYA00244621_ERZ653640 | MGnify/ENA primary metagenome ERZ653640 (study PRJEB26926, sample SAMN06165019) | human gut metagenome | biome: ENVO:00009003; feature: ENVO:2100002; material: ENVO:00002003... | reverse complement strand
TTCGTCGGCAGCGTCAGATGTGTATAAGAGACAGGTATAGCTGGCGGGGCGATATGCTTTCGTTTTGTGCAAACGTGTAGCTTGTGCTCATATTTTTAGTCATCCTTATTTCCTTTCAGCTTTCTGCACTCCTTTTCCCTTGCAAATACAGGCCGCCTCCAAAGTCTTCGAAGCGGAAATCGTATGATACTGTCCTTTTCATCCTCGCCACCTGTCAGCTCGCTGCCCACAAATGGCATCATGTATGGGTAACCACAGCTTTTGAGCTTTGCGAGATGCAAAAGTATCACCATCAGACTTATTAAAAATCCAAAATATCCAAGCCATGCCGACATCATTATTACAGCGAATTTGAGTATCCTAAATGAAAATGCAAACTCCTCGCTCGGTATGGCAAACGAACAGAGTGCGGTGAATGCAACAAGAATGACCACTATAGGGCTTACTAAATTTGCATCCACTGCTGCCTGTCCGATTATGAGGCCTCCGACTATGCCTATCGTGTTTCCCATTGCTCCGGGAAGTCTTATGCCGGCTTCGCGAAGCAGCTCAAAGGACAGCTCCATCATTAGTACCTCTATGAGCTGCGGAAACGGGCAGCCGAGTCTTGCTTCATAAAATGCCAGTATGAGTGGTGTCGGCAGTATCTGTGTATGAAAATTTGTGACCGCCAGATAAAGCCCCGGCAATGTAAATGACATAAAGGCAGCCACGTACCTTATCAGCCTGGCAAAGCTTGCCGCTATCGTTCTGTTATAGTAATCATCTGCGGTTTTTAAAAAATTGTTCATGGTGGTTGGCAGTATTATCGCTATCGGTGAATTATCGCACAGCACCACCACCCGCCCTTCTAGGAGCGCATTTACCGCCACATCCGGCCGCTTTGTGGTCTGAAGCTGTGGAAACGGTGAATACCATTTCACCTCGGCAAACTGTTCAATGACTCCCGAATCTCCCACATGGTCTATCACATAGCTGTCCAGATTCCTTTCCACATCCTCTACAAGCCCCGGTTTTACGAGGTCTCTCACATACAATATGTCCACATTGCTGTGTCCGCGAAGCCCCTTTTTCACCTCTTTACACTTTAAGCGAGTGCTCCTTAACCTGCGCCTGATAAGTGCAGTATTTATCTTTATTGAATCAGCAAAGCCCTCATTTGAGCCTCTTATGACCTTTTCCGAATCAATCTCCTGAATTGACATGGCGGGATATCCCTTGTCTGGAAGCTTGAAGGCATCCGGATAGCCATCCACAAAAAAAATCACGTCTCCTGTCAGCATCATCTGGGCTGCCTCATTAACCGTGTGCAGATGTGCAAATTCGGATAGAGCTGCCTGATTTTTGTCAAGTACTTCCTTAACCTGATCCCGGTCTATCCCTTCAAGGTATGATGTAAATCGTCCAAACGCACTGTTATTGATACCGGAGCCTGCACATGTCACCTCAATATATGCAACAAAACACTTTATGGAAGCATCACGCCCCAGATACATCTCCTGCATCTTGATATCTGAGCAGTCAGAATATATCTGCCTGAAGCTTTTTATGTTCTCATCTATGTTTGTGGTCATCTTTAACTCTCCTATATACCCAATAAATCCCGTAAGATTTAAAATCCCTGATATAGTATGACCATACAAGCCCGCAAATATCCCTGATTACTTATTTTTTTCTATTATCTAAGCCACTAACTAAGCCACTAAAAAAAGGCCGCCGTTCACACGTCAGTGCAACCGGCAGCCCCTGGTTTTGTTATATTATTTTGTATTTTATTATCTTTGTCTGCTATAATCTTGTTATATTTCTGTTTTATTTCTTCTCTTCATCCTGCTTTTGTATCACAGCCTTCACAGCAACCGCCTGATTTGCCACATGCGTATGCATCTCCGTCGTCACAAGCTCCATATTTCTTGCCTCAAGCGCCCTGTAGATGGCATCATGCTCCTTCACAAGCATCGGATAATTCTTTGGGTCCTTCAAATACTCCACTCTGTAGCGGTACATCTGCTCGCGGATATTGTTCATCATAGATACAAGCTTCGCATTGTTTGTTGCCTCATAGATAGCATCGTGAAACTTCACATCCTCTTCAGCTATCTTTTTCACATCTCCTGAGTCCATGCTCCTCTTGAACTCGTCCTTTATGGTTTTTAGATTCGCAAGCTGCTCATCACTGATTTTCTTACAAGCTATTTTGGCTGCAAGCTCATCAAGAGCCTCTCTCACCTCAAGCACATCCTCCATATCCTTGAGAGTCATCTTGGCAACCTCTGCGCCCTTTCTCGGCATTGTGACTGCAAGCCCCTCCTGCTCAAGCATTCTGATTGCTTCACGTATAGGTGTACGGCTGACTCCAAGCTTTGACGCAAGCTGCAGCTCCATAAGTCTCTCTCCCGGCTTGAGCTCGCCCTTTAAAATTGCCTCACGAAGTGTATTAAACACCACATCACGCAGTGGCAGATATGCATCCATATTTAAAGTTAAATTATCAGTCATCAAACTTCTCCTATCTCTTGTATTATCATTCTCACATATAAGAAAAAAGTAACTATAAAGCACCCGCTGTGCTATCCGGACATCACGTTATTTGCGATTATTGTATACAGATGTCAGATACACCTGTCTGGCAAGATGTGAGCTTCTCATGGCTTTGTACGCTTTCTTTGCAGTATCTTCATCGTCAAACAGACCAAAAACCGTCGGACCACTACCGCTCATCATGGCTCCTACCGCGCCATTTGAAAGCATATGCTTCTTTATCTCGTCTATCACCGGATAGTTTGGTATGGTCACGGTCTCTAAGACATTTCCCATATGTGCTGCGATATCATGCAGATTCTTAGCCTTTATATCATCTATCAGGCGGTCTATATCCGGATGAATAGTCGTATCATCAAGCTTCAGATTCTGGTACACAAATTTTGTGGATACCGAGATGGACGGCTTTGCAATAAGCACCGGACACTTTACCATTGGAGGAAGAGGACTAAGCGCCTCTCCTATGCCCTCGGCCAGCGCCGTGCCTCTCATAATACAGTATGGTACATCCGCCCCTATCTGCACACCTCTTTCCATAAGCTCTCTCTTTGTCAGTCCCAGTGAAAAAAGCCTGTTTACACCTATAAGCATAGCCGCCGCATCAGTACTGCCCCCCGCCATCCCTGCTGCAACAGGAATACGCTTGTCCAGCTTCACTGATACACCGTCAGTTATAGAAAACTCATCCATCAGAAGCTTTGCAGCCTTGTATATGAGATTGTTCTCGTTTACAGGGAGAAAAGACAGATTGGTCTGTATCTGTATGCCAGGCTCCTTTGTCCTTTTGATATCAAGCCTGTCATACAGATGAATGGTCTGCATAATCATACGGACCTCATGATATCCGTCCTCTCTGCGCCTCACAACATCGAGCCCCAGATTAATCTTGGCTAATGCTTTTAATGAAATATCGTTATTACTACCCATATTGTATTACCTCTGTTTTTTGTATACAAGGATTATAACACACCCTGCCAAAAAGAGCAAATTTAAATATTCTCATTTAATTGTTCATTTTCATTACTTTTCAGATTTTCCACGTATCGCACAAAAAACTATGTTCACATAGTACATGTTTACTAGATTTAAAAAGTAACCCTCTAACGCACAACAACAAAAAGCCTCACAGCATATCCATAATGCTTGTGGGGCTTTTTGTTAAAAAGTTTTTCTAAACTCGTATGTACAATTTTTCTATTTCTTTTCCAATATAAATTTGCTAATCAGCTCGTTCATTGTCTCCGCCTGTGCTGAAAGCTCCTCACTTGTTGCTGATGTTTCCTCTGCATTTGCTGAGTTTGACTGTACAACATCTGATATCTGATTAATGCCAGCCTCTGCCTGCTCCATAGCCTTTGCCTGCTCCTCTGCAATCTCGCTGAGTTTTTGAGAAGAATCTGCAACTTCCTTCATACCATTGATAACCTTTGCAATAGAAGTACTTACGCGCTCTGCAGCTTCATTACCCTCGTTAGATACCGCAATGGCACTCTCTATAAGCTGACGTGTGTCAACTGCAGCCTTGGCACTCTGCTCTGAAAGACTTCTGATTTGTCCCGCAACAACTGCGAATCCTTTACCTGCCTCACCTGCACGCGCTGCCTCGATAGCTGCATTGAGTGAAAGAAGGTTTGTCTGACTGGCAATATCCTCAATCTCAGAAATGATATTCTCAATCTGCTTAGATGTATCATTGATGCGTCCGATAACATCAACCATGCCCTGCATCTCTGTATGGCTGTGATCTGCTTCCTCAGCATACTCCTGTGCAATCCTGTATGTATCATTGAGCTTCTCAGATGTTTTCTCAACACCGCCTGTGATATCTGCAAATGTAGCCTGAAGCTCCTCAATGGCTGCTGACTGGTCCATAGCACCTTCTGCCATTTCCTGTGATGCCTGAGCAAGGTTGTTAGAACCTGCTGTAACAAGTGATGATATCTCGTTGATATGTGACATAACATCATTCATCTGTGTCTTCATCTGACGCATTGCCATGAGAAGTCCAATAAAATCTCCGGTATATTTATCTTCCATGTCTGATGAAACTGTATAATCTCCTTCTGCCATCTTTCCAAGAAGCTTGTCAGAGTCAGATATGATAGTCTTAAGGTCTGCTGCCATGTTTTTCGCAACCCCTACCATATCAGCAATTTCATCTTGTGAATCAACTGCCGGGAATGGAGCCTCAAGATCACCCTGTGCAAATGTACGTAATCTCTGTTTTAACTCATCGAGTGGTTTAGAAATACCAACTGCAACTTCGTCCCCGATTTTCATCGAGATAAAATATGAACTGACAATGATAACAATAACAATACCAAATACGGCATATGATACTAATGATAATCTCTTGCTTAAATTATCTCCATCTGTTACCTTTGTATCCATAAGGGCAACAAGCTGCTGATATATATCATCATATGCAGGTGCAAGCTCTGCTACTGCTCTCTCCTCGGCCTCCTTCTGTGTCTCAGGATCTGTAGCATTCCTACCTAACTGTCCGATTTCATCATCGAGACTCCAGTATGAGTCGAGCTTACTGTTTATATCATCATATATAGCCTGCTCCTCATCTGTCTTTATAGAGCTTTGCAGCTCTTTCCAGTATTTTTGAAATGATTCCTTTTTAGAATCATGTGTATCAGACATCTTACTTAATGTGTCAGAAGCTGTATAACCGATAAGAGCTCGTGTAGCGCTTCGTGTCTCTGAGAAGGTTACCATAACCTTTCCTATATCTCCCTGTGAAAATCCGTAAAAGGTTAGTGCGCTGGAATATCTCATTGATACAAGAATCATAAGAATACCCGCGATAACCCCCGATGCCGATGCTACAAATGTAGTCAGTCTGAAGCCTTTCTTTAAACGATTTTTGATGCTAAGTGCTTTCCACTTTGACATGTCTAATTTCATGATATTTCCTCCACATGAATAATGATACTTATATACTATTCTTCTATTATACACCTCTCAAAAAAATATACAAGCGCTAAAAAGGTGACTGCACGCTGCGTGCAGCCCCCTTTTCATAATTCATAAATCAGATTTCTTATATAATATTCGTTCCATCACGACACTTTTACATACACATCCGGCTTCTAGCCCTGTACCTGTGTGTCCTCTGTGCCATTCTTCCAGTCATCAAACTTCTTGACTACGGCATCATAAGTATCCTGGCAAATTGATGGCAGCTTGTCTCCCCAGGCTCCTGTTGCCTGTGAAAAGCCCTTCTTGAATGCATTCAAAAGCTCATCAGCCTTGTCCTTGTCGCCTCCCGACAGTGCCTTTGCAAAGTCAAGAATACGGTCTGAGGTCTTCTCAACTCCCCAGTATCCATCCTCTGCGATGTCCTTTTTGGTCTGCGCTATTGTGTCTGCATCTACAGTCAGATTCTCAAACAGACTCTTTAAGCCCTGTGACTTATCCCAGGTTGAAGCCTGTCCTGTCATGGACTTTCTGACGATCTCGATAAGCTGCTGCTGTCTGGCGTTGGCATCATCCTTAAGTGCCTGTACCAGTGCATCTCTGTCTGCCTTGCTCATCTTCTGGTTTACTGTGCTCTTTGCAGTATCCTTTGAATCATCCTTGCTGTCTGATTTCTCATATACAGCTGCCTCCTCGCTGAAGCCTGCAGTCTTTGCATCCGACTTATCCGTCTTTGCATCCTGCTTCTTTGAAGCGGTATTAGTATTCTTTGTCTGCGCCTCGTCCTTTGCTGTGACACTCTGCGCCGCTACTGCTGAAACTACACTTGAAATAGCATCTAACATCTCTCATCCCTCCCTGGTAATGTGCGTGCGGGAATCCTTTCCCGCTATACTATTATCAACCTGTATAGCGTCTGATATAGCTAAACAGTCTTTCTCTTATATTGTGTATCGGCTGTTTTGCGTCTGTTGCTTATAGCTTTAGCCGTTATTTTTTCAGCTTTCTGCCAAATATAAATGTCGAAAAATATATTACCGATGCAATAATCACTATCATCGGACCTGTTGCCACATTGGTGTAGTATGACACTGCGAGGCCGACTATACCGGAAAATACTGAAAATATCACTGAAAAGAAATGATACTCACGCATATTTTCCGAAATATTCCTTGATGAAGCCGCCGGTAATATAAGCAGAGCATTTATTATAAGTATACCTATCCACTTGATGGATAGCATAACTATGAGTGCTACAAGCACCGCAAACAGATTATCCAGAATACGCACATGTATGCCCTTGCTTTTTGCCACGCTTCTGTGTATGCAGATGGCGTTGAGCTTATTGAAGCAAAACACCCAGAACACTATCGTGACCACAAAAATCACAATTAAATAAACTATCTCAGTCTTTGTGATGCTTAGTACATCGCCCACCAGTATACTTGAGTATTTGCTGAAATTGCCGCCCTTTGACAGTATCGCAAGACCTATCGCCACAGAGCACGATGAAAATACCGATATAATGGTATCTGTCGATGCAGTGTTCAGACTGCCTATCTTATTTAAAAGAAGTGCAAACACTATCGCAAATATCACCATGGCAAGCGAGGTGTCTGCCATGCCGCATACCACTCCGACAGCGATTCCGGTAAGTGCTGAATGTCCGAGTGCATCTGAAAAGTATGCCATCTTTTTGTTTACAATCATGGTTCCCATTATGCCAAAAAGCGGTGTGATGATGAGCACAGCGATAAGGGCATTTCTCATAAAATCATATTGAAGCCAGGAGGTTATATTCATTTGTGTTCCTCCTCTCTCACCCAGGATTCCTCTCCTGTGTAAAAAATTCTCTCAAATTCCTTGCTCTCGAAGACTTCCTTCACAGTTCCCTGCTTTGCAACGGTCTTATCAAGCAGCACAACATGGTCTGCGTACTTTGCCACATAGTCCAAATCGTGCGATATCAGTATGATTGCAAGGTCATAGTGAGTCTTTAAATAATCCATGGTCTTATAGAAAAGCTCCATGCCGTTTTGGTCTATTCCGGACACCGGCTCATCCAACAGCAGCAAGTTCGGCTCGTCCATGATTGCCATGGAAAGAAGCACTCTCTGCAGCTGTCCTCCCGAGAGGTTGCACACCTGCTTGTCGATGAGCTCCTCAGCCTCAAATACCTCGAGTGTCTCCCTTATCTTTGCCTCTATCTTTTTGCTCTTTGGCAGAAAAACAGGATAATTGTACTGATAGCTTGCTATTAGGTCATACACGCTGACCGGTGTATTTTTCTCGATATTAACAGACTGCGGCACATAGCCGATTTTAAGCTTAGCCATATGTCCGTCCTTAGTATCCTTGAACTCAATCGTACCGGTGTGAGGTATCTCGCCGAGTATCGCCTTTATGAGTGTAGATTTTCCGGCACCGTTCTGGCCTATTATGACATTGAAAGAGCCGCAATGTATGTGCATATTTACATCCTCAAGCACTGTCTGCTCTCCAAAGCTCACTCCAAGGTTATTTATTTTTATGCAATGAAAGCCACATGGCTGTATTATTTTCCGCATATTTTCTCCAATTTTATTTAGTAAATGCCTCTTTGATAAGCTCTATATTGTGCTCCATACCATAAAGATAGCTGTCCTTGTCGTACTCTCCCCTGTTGAGAGGGTCGATATAAATCACATGCACATCTGTCTCACGCGATACGGTATCTCCCATGCTCTTTCCGTAGAGCTCCTCAGCGAGTATTACCGACACTCCGTCATCCTTTATGGCACCTATTACCTGCTTTATCTCACCTGCGCTGACTGAGCGCTCCTCGTCAAGGTCTAACAGATAGCATGCATTCATGGAAAAATCATCAGCTACATATGCATAGGCCTCATGGAATATGATGATATTCTGTCCATTGGTAAGACTCTTTATGCTATTTATCTTTTCTTCAAGCACTGCAAGCTTTGCATCATATGCTTTTGCATTTGCATAATATTCATCAGCATGCTTTGCATCCTTTTCGGCAAGCCTGGATGCGATTGTCTGAACCATGGTGCGGTAACGCGGCACGCTCATCCATGCATGGGCATTCTCATCACCATGGTCATGATCGTGCGCGCTATCTGATTCTGCGTCTGCTTCGTGGTCATGGTCGTGGTCACTGTCCGATTCTGCATCTGCATCGTGATCATGGTCGTGATCACTGTCTGATTCTGCATCTGCTTCGTGATCATGGTCGTGGTCACTGTCTGCATCATCCTCAGAAAGAAGTGCCACATCCTCACAGGCCTCAACCACATCAAGCTTCGGATACGCCTTTGCCACATCTGACATAAACGACTCTATACCGCCTCCGTTTATTACAAAAACATCGGCTGTGGATAAAAGCTTCATATCCTCCGGTGTGAGCTGGAAATCATGCAGACAACCGGTCTGTGGCTCGCTTAGGTTTTCGAGTCTCACTCCTTTCACACCATCCACTATGTTTAAAGTGGCAATGTACATAGGATAGAAGGATGTCACGACAGTAAGCATATCGTCTGCTTCGTCAGTATTTTTTGTATTGCCCGAAGCATTTGATGCTCCACCGGCAGCGCCTTTCATACCTGCTGTGTGCTCATATGCCATTACCGCAAGCGTACACACTATCAATATACACAAAAACATAATGCCTACAAATTTGCATTTATTCTTCATATATTAAATATTCGCCTTTCTTTCTATAACTTTATTTCTTTTTATGATTATTAACGCTTTTTTTGCTCTTGGCCTTATCTCTGCGTTCTTTAGTCTTTTTGGCAACCGGCTTTCCGGTCTTCTTCCAGCGCTCCTTTTTGTGTGGCTGGGATGCAGCGGCTCTTTTTGCAGCTGATTTTGCCTCGCGCTTTGCTTCTTCCTCCTGTTTCATGGCAAGAAGCGTCTCCTCGTCAAATACGAGTGAATCTATGAGATTCCAGATTTCGTCCCTGCCTTCCTTTGACATGGACGAAAACGGTATAACTACCGTGCCCGGCTTTACATGAAGCACATCCTTGATAGTCTTTATGTGTGCGGCAATCTGGCTTTTTTTCAATTTATCAGATTTGGTTGCAATGATGATCGGTGCAAAGCCCTGGTTTACCATCCAGTCATACATCATGATATCATTGTCCGATGGCTCATGCCTTATATCTATTAAAAGAAACACTGCCTGAAGCTTTTTTGAGGTATGAAGATAGTTTTCTATCATCTGTCCCCATTTAGCTTTTATCTCGATATTGGCATTGGCATAGCCATAGCCCGGCAGATCGACCAGATACATGGCGTCATTGACGTTATAAAAATTGATGGTCTGTGTCTTGCCGGGCTGTGAAGAGATCCTGGCAAGTGACTTTCTGTTCATGAGTGCGTTGATCAGTGACGACTTGCCTACATTTGACTTGCCGGCAAATGCCACTTCATTATACTCATTGTCAGGGATTGTGCTTGTAATTCCGCAAACTGTCTCTAAATTAACACTTTTAATTACCATAATCTCTTCCTCATTCTTATTTTACAAATGCTATCTTCTCCACCTGTGAAAATCTCTCCACCGGCACGATTTCCATGCCGTCTGTTATTTCTTTTGAAATCTCCTCCAGGTCCTTTTCATTATCCTTTGGAATACACACTGTTTTTATTCCGATTACTTTGGCTGCAAGCAGCTTTTCCTTGAGTCCTCCTATCGGAAGCACCCTGCCGCGCAGTGTTATCTCGCCTGTCATGGCTACATCTGCCCTGACAGCTCTGTCTGTAATGGCTGAGAGCATGGCTGTCGCCATAGTGATACCTGCAGATGGTCCGTCCTTTGGCACTGCGCCCTCCGGGATATGTATATGGATGTCATGCTTCGTATAAAACTCTGCATCAATACCATAGCCTTCGCTTATTGAGCGCACATAGCTAAGTGCCGCTTGTGCCGACTCCTTCATCACGTCGCCAAGCTTACCAGTGAGCACGAGCTCACCCTTGCCCGGCAGCACATTCACCTCAACCTCGAGTGTGACTCCGCCCACGCTGGTCCATGCCAGGCCTCTAACGATTCCAACCTCTGCGCGATCATTTTTCTTCTCCGGACTGTACTTCGGATTGCCCAGATACGTCTTAAGATTGGTCTTTGTAACCTTTACAGCAGCTTCGCTGTCCTTAAAGATTTCCCTGGCAGCCTTGCGGCACAGCTTGCCGATAGTCCTCTCAAGGCTTCTGACTCCGGCCTCTCTGGTGTACAGCCTTATAATATCCTTTAGGGCAGAGTCTGTTATCGTAAGCTGTTCCTTTTTAATTCCGTTTTTGCTCTTTTGCTTCTCAACCAGGTGTTCCTTTGCTATGTGAAATTTCTCATTTTCAGTGTAGCTTGACACCTCAATAAGCTCCATCCTGTCAAGAAGCGGCTTTGGAATGCCTGAAACCTCATTTGCCGTTGCAATAAAAAGCACCTCCGACAAATCCACAGGCATCTCAATGTAATGATCCCTGAATCTGCAGTTCTGCTCACTGTCAAGCACCTCGAGAAGAGCGGCTGATGTGTCACCCTTGTAGTCACTTGACACCTTATCTATCTCATCCAACAGCATGAGAGGATTTGAAACGCCTGCCTGTCTTAAGCCATTTACTATACGGCCCGGCATAGCACCGATATATGTCTTTCTGTGTCCACGGATTTCTGCCTCATCACGCACACCACCAAGAGAAATACGCACATATTTCTTCTCCAGTGCAGACGCAATTGAACGGGCTATGCTTGTCTTTCCTGTTCCCGGAGGACCTACAAGACAAATTATAGGACTCTCTCCCTTGCTTGTCAGATTTCTGACTGCCAGAAACTCAAGTATTCTCTCCTTAACATCCTTTAATCCGTAGTGATCATCATCGAGCACCTGTGCTGCATGGTCAAGATCCTTGTTGTCCACAGACATCCTATTCCACGGAAGCTCAAGTACAGTCTCTATATAGCCTCTCTCAACAGTGCTCTCTGATGAGCTGCTGCTCATATTTCTAAAGCGCTTTATCTCTTTTTTCGTCTTTTCCTTTACGTAGTCAGGCGCATCTAACTCAGATAGCTTTTTCTCATATTCATCAGCCTCCGAGTCAGCATTCTCGCCCAGCTCCTCACGTATCACACCAAGCTGTTCCCGAAGCACATACTCCTTCTGATGCTTGTCCACACGAACCTTTACTTTTTTCTGAAGCTCATTCTTTATGGAAATAACCTCCACCTGGGAGAGAAGTAATGATACTATAACCTGATATCTGTCATTGATATCCTCTGCCTCAAGCACCTGCTGCTTAAGCTCATATGACACCGGCAGATTGTTGGTTACATAATCAATGAGCTTTTCAAGATCCTCATACTGATCTATCTGTCTGATAAGCTCCTTGCTGATTTTGCCGACGACTGCCGCATATCTGTGAAAAGCCTCTCTGACTCCGAGAAGCATGGCTTCCCTGAGATCATCCGGCAGGCTGTCTGCATTACTATCACAATAACAGATTTCTGCCTCAAGGTACTTCTCATTACCGGTAAAGCCAAGCAATGCTGCCCGGCTTATTCCATCTACAAGTATTCTCACAACATCATTCTGTAATCTGACAACCTGCTTTATGTCAGCAACAATACCCATCTGATAGAGGTCTTCCTGAGTCGGGTCCTCACTGTCCACATTCCTTTGTGTGACAAGATAAATCTTTTGATCCTGCTCCATAGCCTCCTCGACAGCACGAAGGGAGCGCTCTCTGCTGATGTCGAAATGGGCAATCATCCCCGGCAGAATAGTAAGCCCTCTCAGCGCTACTGCAGGCATATTCATAATCTGTTCTTCCACTTATATCTCCTGTATTATTACACAGCCATGCATAACAAACCGCTGTGCAATTTATATTATCCGATGCTGTATCTTTTGTAAAATACCGCCATGTACTTACGATGCCGCTTTTTCCTCGATATATGCCTCAGGCACGCAATCACCATCTAGCTTTAAGTTTTCCTCAACGATATCCTTGTCTATTACACATCTGCTGATGCTCTTGTCTGACGGTATACGATACATAAGGTCAAGCATAACAGCCTCCATGATGGCACGAAGTCCTCTGGCCCCTGTCTTTCTCTCAAGTGCCTTGTCAGCGATGGCATTTACTGCATCGTCTGTGAACTCAAGACCTACTCCGTCAAGCTCAAAAAGCTTGGTGTACTGCTTGATAAGCGAGTTCTTAGGCTCCTTAAGTATACGGATAAGTGCATCCCTGTCGAGTGCCTCGAGAGAAACGGTAATAGGTACACGTCCGATAAACTCAGGAATCAATCCAAACTTTACAAAATCCTGTGGAAGTGCATGCTTGAACGCCTCTCCTACATTGAGCTCTGTCTTTGACTTTACATCTGAATTGAAGCCTATAGATGATGTATCCATACGACTGTCGATGATTTTTTCCAGACCATCAAATGCTCCACCGCAGATAAAAAGTATATTAGTAGTATCAATAGGAATAAGCTCCTGCTGCGGATGCTTTCTTCCGCCCTGTGGCGGTACAGATGCCTCTGTGCCCTCAAGAATCTTTAAAAGAGCCTGCTGTACACCCTCGCCTGACACATCTCTGGTGATTGAGACATTCTCTGATTTCTTTGTAATTTTATCTATCTCATCTATATAAATGATACCATGCTCTGCACGCTCGATATCATAATCTGCCGCCTGAATAAGCTTTAATAGGATATTCTCCACATCCTCACCTACGTATCCTGCCTCTGTAAGTGTTGTAGCATCAGCGATAGCAAATGGAACATTTATCACTCTGGCAAGTGTCTGCGCAAGAAGTGTCTTTCCTGAGCCTGTAGGTCCAAGCATGAGAATATTACTCTTCTGAAGCTCTACATCTGATGTATCACCTGCCAGAACTCTCTTATAGTGATTGTAAACAGCAACCGAAAGCACCTTCTTTGCCTGGTCCTGTCCTATTACATAATCGTCCAGAAACGCCTTAAGCTCCTCCGGAGTAACAAGATTTATATCATCCTTAGCGCTGCTTTTGTCCTCATGGCCATCTACGCCTTCTTCCTCAAGAATCTCGGCACATATATCTATACACTCATCGCAGATAAAAGCTCCATTAGGTCCGGAAATCAAACGATTTACCTGGTCCTGTGTCTTACCGCAAAATGAGCAGCGAATCTTTCCGTCGTTTTTTCCTGCCATTATTAACTCCTTTTATTGCATGAGGGCATCCCATATGGGGTACCCTCTTAAATTCATCTAACTTCTGATTATCTGTTTGTTATTACACTGTCTATGAGACCATACTCTGCGGCTTCCTGTGCTGACATATAGTTGTCTCGCTCTGTATCAGCTGCAATTGTCTCGTATGGCTTGCCTGTATTGGCTGCTAAAATTTCGTTTAATCTCTTCTTTGTCTTTAAAATATTTTCTGCAGCAATCTGAATCTCAGTAGCCTGACCCTTTGCACCGCCAGATGGCTGATGAATCATAATCTCTGCATTTGGAAGAGCATATCTCTTGCCCTTTGCACCGCCTGCAAGAAGGAAAGCTCCCATGCTTGCTGCAAGACCGATACAGATTGTTGAAACATCACACTTGATGTACTGCATAGTATCGTAAATAGCAAGTCCTGCTGTAACCATTCCACCCGGTGAATTGATGTAAAGGTGGATATCCTTATTCGGATCCTCAGACTCAAGGAATAAAAGCTGGGCAACAACAAGGCTGGCTGTTGTCTCATTTACTTCCTCTCCAAGGAAAATGATACGATCTTTTAATAATCTGGAGTAAATGTCGTAGTTGCGCTCTCCTCTGCTGGTCTGTTCAATGACATATGGTACTAAACTCATATAAAATACCTCCTTTATAAAAGCTCAAAAGACCGGCTCAGAAAATAGGCTTCTGAGCCAGTCAATCAAATCTTGATTCAAAAATCTTATTCTTCTGTAGACTCTTCTGCATCAGCCTTTTTCTTTGCCTTTGCACGCTCTTTAACGTTGTCCATGATAAGATCTACGGCCTTTGTGATAGCAATGTCTTTCTTCATAGACTCCTTCTCAGCATCTCCCATGTACTCTTTAAGCTTATCAGCCTCCATGCCGTATGCCTTAGCCATCTTCTCTACCTCAGCATCGATATCTGCATCAGTAACCTCGATGTTTTCCTCCTTGGCAATCTGCTCAAGTACAAGGCTGCTCTGGATACGTGTTGTAGCCTCAGGACGAACCTGATCCTTAAGCTGGTCAACTGTCATGCCTGAGAACTGTAAGTACTGCTCCATTGTAAGACCGCTCTGTGCGATTCTCTGAGCGAACTCCTCAACCATTGTCTCACACTGTGTCTCAATCATTGCCTCAGGAAGATCCATCTTTGACTTGTCGATAATCTTCTGGATAGCCTCATCCTCTTTAGTCTTCTTAGCTTCTGTCTCTTTCTTCTCTGTGAGGTTCTTTTTGATTTCCTCTTTGTACTCAGCTAATGTATCAACACCTGCTGCATCCTGTGCAAACTCATCATCAAGCTCTGGAAGCTCCTTAGCCTTGATCTCGTTGATCTTAACCTTGAATGTAGCCGGCTTTCCTGCAAGGTCTTCTGCCTGATACTTCTCAGGGAATGTTACATTGACCTCAACCTCATCGCCTGTGTTCTTTCCTACTAACTGATCCTCGAATGTATCGATGAATGTGTGTGAACCAATCTCTAATGGATGATTCTCACCCTTTCCACCCTCGAAAGCTACTCCGTCAACAAATCCCTCAAAGTCGATAACTGCTGTATCTCCCTCTGCTACAGGACGATCTGTAACTGTAACTGTTCTTGCATTTTTGTTTCTCTGGTTCTCAAGCTCAGCGTCAACCTCTTCATCAGAAACTGATGTGTCGATCTTTGTAACTGTAACGCCCATGTACTTACCAAGAGTAACCTCAGGTCTTACAGCAACCTCTGCTGTGTAGATGAAAGGCTGTCCCTTCTCAATCTGAGTAACCTCAACTGTTGGGCGTGAAACAATGTCAACACCGCTCTCGTCAACCGCACCTGCGTATGTCTGCTGCATAAGAATGTTTGCTGCATCCTCGTAGAACACACCTGCTCCATACATTTTCTCAATCATAGCTCTTGGCACTTTTCCTTTACGGAATCCAGGTACACTAATCTGTTTCTTCTGCTTCTGATATGCAGAATCCAATGCTTTCTCTAATTCCTCAGCTGCTACCTCAATAGTAAGCTTCGCCATATTATGCTCTAAATTCTCAACCTGTACACTCATGTCAATCGTTATCCTCCTTAAAAATATATATGAATGGTATGTACATCAAATGTAATGTGGGCATGCTTTTTAAACTGCTAAGCCCAGTCATTGGATGATTATAACACAACAAATCCACTATTTCCAGTGTTTTTTACATTAAATTTGCTTTTGTGTATAATTCCATAAATTGTCAGCAATACCAAAACATATTTTTGTCATTTTACGGCATAATATTTCCATACACATACAGCTTGTGTATAACGTTTTAAAAGGAGGTATTGCATTATGGCAGCATCAAGTAGTAAAAAGGCTTCTGTACCGGAGGCAAAAGAGGCTATGAGCCGTTTCAAGGAAGAGGTTGCTTCAGAGCTTGGAGTTCCTTTAAAAGAGGGCTACAACGGTGACCTTACTTCTAAGCAGGCCGGTTCAATCGGTGGCGAGATGGTCAAGCAGATGATCATGAAGCAGGAGCAGCAGATGAAATAAGCTCTGCAATAGCAGGCTTCAAATGTACGCTTCAAATGCAAGCATAAAAAGAGGCCGCGCACCATGGGGTTGGTGTGTGACCTCTTTTGTTATAATACAGGGGCTTGCCGGTCTAGTATACCAGTCCCTGTCGAATATGCTCTACTGTGGCATCGTCTGTGAAGTATCTGACAAGCTCGAGTGCAAACGCAATAGCTGTTCCCATTCCACGACTTGTAATCACATTGCCATCCACAACTACAGGCTGCTCAAGCCACTGTGCACCGAGCAGCTTTTCCTCAAAACCCGGATGACAGGTAGCTTTTTTGCCCTCAAGTATATGATTCTCACCGAGCACGCTAGGCGCTGCACATATCGCTGCAACAAGCTTTCCCTCAGCGGCAAATCTCTTAATTGTCTTTACTACGGTCTCATCCGCGCCAAGGTTTAATGTACCCGGCATGCCTCCCGGCAGTACGATTGCATCGTAGCTGTCAAAATCAGCCTGTGCCTTTGTGGTATCTGTCTTAAATGTCACCTGATGAGAGCTTGTCACCTCGGCTTTTTCCGTGATTGATATGGTTTCAATCTCAAGCTTTGCTCTTCTAACTATATCTACTACTGTAAGTCCTTCAATCTCCTCACAGCCGTCTGCCATAAAAATTCCTACTTTAATCATATTTTTCTCCTTTATTTTTCTTTGATAATACTATGATACCTTTTGACCCTTTAATCATACTATAAAAAGCTGCGGTTCGTCCTTGAATTTTTAAATACCGGTCATTATAATCATATATAAATGATATGAGGGTAAAACAAAAGTATAAACCGTAACTATAAATCTACCAGTAACCTGAAAGGATATACCATGGAAATCGAAAGAAAATACTTACTTACACAGCTTCCTTCCAATTTAGACAGCTACGCGAGCAAAAAAATCGCCCAGGGCTATCTGTGCACCTCGCCTGTTGTCAGAGTCAGACGCTCAAATGACAGCTATTATATGACCTACAAGGGAGCCGGTCTTATGGTGCGCGAGGAGTACAATCTTCCTCTCACAAAAGAAGCCTACGACCATCTTGTCCAAAAGATTGACGGTCGTCTCATCGAAAAGACACGCTATCTCATACCTCTTGACGGTGGTCTGACCGCAGAGCTTGATGTATTTGAGGGTGATCTGGCTCCTCTTACACTTGTGGAGGTTGAATTCGACTCTGTCGACGCAGCAAATGAATTCACAGCGCCTGACTGGTTTGGCGAGGATGTCACTGAATCCGGCAAATATCACAACAGCTATCTGAGCCGATTGGAAAATTCATAGTACTGCCTGGTCTTTATTGTATTCTTTAAATCATCATACCGCTTTTGCAATGGACCCTCAGGAACTACAACATCCATAACCACCGCTATGTCATCTATAAGGCGGTCGGTTATGATATCCCTCATTGAAATAAGTATATTGTACTTCTCTTCAAAGGTATCCGCATCAAGGAACTCCAGCAAACGCGGATCCGGTGCCTGGCCTTCATCTGCATCCGGTGCCGGCTCATAACATGCCTGTGTCTGAACACTAACAGCTTCAGGTGCATTAGCTTCAATCGCATTAGTGCTCAAAGAGATACTCTTTCCCGACATATCCTCCGGCTGATCCTTAAGTGTGATCTTCTCAAATCTGTATTTCTGCTTCACATCAGGATATTTCTCATGGTCCACCTCGCTTACAAACATGTCGAGTGGTCTGGCGTATATCCCAAAATCATCATATAAAGCCTGATAAATCACAAGCTTTTCCCCTGTCTCTGAATGTGTCGCCACTGTAACTATCTGATACAGCTTATTCTTAAAGTGCCTGTAAAGCTCTCCGGGCTTTGGTGTTCTGTCCATCATTTCTGCCTCTTTCCTTATTATTTAAAAGTTGTTAATCATGTCTAAGCCTTCCCCAAGGAAATCTCTCTCAAACTCCAGATTGCCGCTGTATCCCATGGCAATCAGATCCTCAACACTGCCAAACATGCTCTGTGTCTCAGCCTCTATAATCTTTGCACCGTCTGCCGCTTTGGTATGCAGTGTCTGGCAGTTTCTTGAGTGCTCCTGAGCCATCCTCTGCTGTGCCTCGCTATGTCCGTGCATAGCCTCAAGCTCTTTTTGTGTCGTATCATCCGCAAAGCGTGCGTTATTTTTCACGGCCCTCTGCACTATATCCGGATTGCTCTGCTGTGGTCTCTGCTGTGGCTGTACTCTCTGCTGCATCTGTGGTCTCTGAGGCTGCTGTGCTCTCTGCTGCATCTGTGGCTGTGGTTTCTGCTGATATGTCTGGTTCAATGCATTCATACCCGACTGAACTGTATTCTGCATGCTGTTCCATATCTGCTGTATCTGCTTCTGCTGCGGTCTCGGTTTGTTTGGCTGCGTGTTTTTACTGCCTGCGTTCTTTGATTTTTTGTTAATGTAAAAAACAGCTCCTAAGATAATTGCCCAAATTATAACATCCATATTCTGCTCCTTTATCAATCTGCATTTTTCTATGTCAATCCCTGAATATCCTGCACATATCGCGCAGTATGTATTCTGCTGTCTGTTCCGGCTCCCATTGCTTTGTAACACCCACAAGCAGCGGATTAAGCTCCGACAGTATCCTTGCCGTGCGCCGGTCTGTCGTGCCCTCATACTTATCGTTTATGGCCTCAGCCTGCTTCACACATGCCTCAAGCTGCTTTAATATATCCTTCCAGAACTCCTCGTAATATATCTCATGCACTCTCTTAGTCTTTTGTGTGAAATTTAGCTCTGCAAGCTCTTTGTTGCTGTGCCCCAGATAGAAATATGACAGAGCAAACAAATCAGGCTTTTTCCTTTCAAGCCCCTCATTTGTCAGATGTATCAGATTCTCTATCTCACTCTGTAAAATGATACCGTTGTCAAAGGATGACAGATATCTCTCCCCCTGCTTTACAACAGAGTCCAGAGTCGTGTGAAAATCCGTGTCCACCTTGCTGATTAAAAATTCATCGTCAAACATGCCACTTTTCGCTTTGCAAGCCTTTATCAGCTCTCCAAAGTGCTTCCGGTCTGTTCCTGTGAGCTCACAATACCCGATAACTTGTTGCTCAAGCTCCTTTAAATCTGAAAGCAGGCTGCTTAAGCCTGTCTTCACGCCATAATAGCGCTTTGCAACACCGGAGGAATTCTTTTTGGTTTTGACATACAACTTAAGCCAGCTGTTGACCACTGTCATGTCGGCACCCGCCGTATCCATCGCTGTCTTAAATTTCTTTTCCGTATCACTTAGTCCTAAAATCATCACACACCCTCAAACATCATTCTAAAACTATATAATAACAATTCTACACCATTATCATATTTTTTTAAAGAGCCTTTTTTCGCTCTGAAAAGCCCACTTTAAACGCAAAAAAAGGAAGCCATACAATAGCTGTATGACTTCCTGTATACTCTGCATGTTATTCGCATCGTCGTGCGAATGGCACGAGCGGCTTTGTTATGATAGCAAAATCAAATTAACGACCGAACTGCATATCGTTGTTACCTGATTTTGTTGTGAACATCTCAAGCATGTTGATTGGATCGTTGTAATCCATAAGCCATCCCTCACGGGCGAAATCAAACTGTCCGTCCTTACGGCTGTTAAGGAATACGTTCCACTCCTGCTGCTCAACCTTTAAGTTGATACCTACCTTTGAAAGATCTGCCTGGATAGCCTCACCAATCTTTACATTTGACTCTGAGTTGTTTACAAGGTATGAGAACTCGACAGTCTGGTTTACCTGACCTGTGCTCTCATCTAATAATCCGATAGAAGCAAGAAGCTCTTTAGCCTCCTCAAAGTTCTTATCGTAATCTGTGCCGTAGTAATCTTTGTTCTTGAACTCGCCACCGTTACCATCTGTAACGCCCTCTGGGATAAATGTTGTGGCAATCTTCTGTCCGCCCTGGGCGATTGTATCGATAATGTACTGACGATCGATAAGAAGACAGATTGCTTTTCTGAATACCTTAGCCTGGTCAGCATCTAATCCAAGTTCTGAGTAGAGCTTAGAGTTAATGTTGAAGCCTACGTAGTATGTTCCAAGGTTGTCAACTGTGTAGAACTCGCTTGTCTTCTTAGCTGCCTCAATCTCTGCTGTAGGAATTGAATCAATAAAATCAAGGTCACCGTTCTGGTAAGCTGTGTAAGCTGAAACATCATCAGATGTAAGCATTACGTTCATCTCATCAACTGTTACATTGTCAGCATCCCAATAGTTAGGATTCTTAACATATGTCATGCTTGAATCATGCTTCCACTCCTTGAGTGTGAATGCACCGTTTGTAACGAACTTGTCGCTTGCATCGTTTGCCCAGTCATCATTTCCCTCTACTGACTTCTGGTTTACAGGGAAGAAGAATGGGAATGCACATAAGTCAAGGAAGTATGGTGTAACTGCCTTAAGCTTGACTGTAAGAGTCTTTCCATCATCAGAAGCAACTACATCATCAGCAGCAAGCCCCTTTGTATCATCATATCCTGCGAATACTGCGCAAAGGTAGCTGTAATCTGCAGCTGTCTTAGGATCTGCAGCTCTCCTCCAAGACCACTCGAAATCCTTTGCAGTAAGCTCATCACCATTTGACCACTTAAGACCGTCACGCATTGTGAATGTGTATGTGAGGCCATCCTCAGAAACCTCATAGCTCTCTGCACATGCAGGCTCAAGCTTGCCCTCAGCGTTGTAACGCATAAGACCCTCAAAGCTGTTTACTGCAAGACATCCGCCGTCAACAGTACTGTTTAATGCAGGATCGATATGATCAGGCTCTGATGCCATGAAGATGTTTAACTTTCCGGCATTCTTTGTGTTCTTTGCATTGTAGAAGTATTTCATACCCTCTACTGTTGAGTATACGTCTGTGACATAATCCTTGAGCATATACTGGTCATTGTAGTAGTAAAGTGGAATAACACACCATGTATCCATAAGCATATCCTCTGCCTGGTGCATCATCTCTGCACGCTTTGCAAGATCTGCTTCTGTACGGATAGATTCTACTAACTCATCATAGCTTGTCCAGTCTACGGCTGTTGATACAGCAGTATCAGAATTATCGTTAGTAGTTGTTTTGTTGTTGCTCTTGCTTCCACAAGCAGTCATGCCAAGTGCCATAGCTGCAACAAGAGTAAGTGCTACTAATCTCTTTTTCATCTTTCTTCCTCCTAATTAATTAATATGAAAAATAAATTTATGTTAGAACCGGCACATGTGGCTTAAGCTATATGCCGGTAAAAACCGTATATTAGCGGTTGAAGCATGCAACCATATGTCCGTTTCCTCTGTCTGTAAGCTCCGGACGTGCTGCTGCACACTGTTCTGTCGCGTATTTACAGCGCGAACGGAATGGACAGCCGCTAGGCATGCGAAGAGGTGAAGGAACATCTCCCTCAAGCACGATTCGCTTGCTGTGTCTGGCAGTCTCAGGATCCGGAATCGGAACTGCTGAAAGCAGCGACTGTGTGTACGGATGGATTGGATTGTCCATCAGCTCATCTGCATCTGCAAGCTCCATCATATGGCCCAAGTACATAACAGCTATTCTGTCAGAGATATGCTGCACTACAAGCAGATCATGCGCTATAAACAGGTATGATAACCCTCTCTCCTTCTGCAGATCCTCAAACATGTTGACTACCTGGGCCTGAATTGAAACATCAAGTGCCGATACCGGCTCATCACATACGATAAACTTCGGATCTACTGCAAGCGCTCTTGCTATTCCGATACGCTGTCTCTGTCCACCCGAAAACTCATGTGCATAACGTGTGGCATGGTCTGCGTTTAGTCCAACTGTCTCCATGAGATCCATAATCATCTCATGGCGCTCTTTCTTGCTATTGTAGAGCTTGTGCACATCGAGAGGCTCTCCGATGATATCCTCAACCGTCATACGAGGGTTGAGTGATGAATACGGATCCTGGAATACCATCTGCATCTGCTTACGGTAAGGATGCATATTCACATCTATCTTCTTCTCACTGTCAAACAATACATTGCCGTCGAACTCAATGCGTCCTGCTGTAGGCTGGTACAGACGTAAAAGAGTACGTCCTACGGTTGTCTTTCCACAGCCTGACTCGCCAACAAGTCCAAGCGTCTCACCCGGCTTTATGGCAAATGACACATCATCGACTGCCTTTAATTCCATCTTTTTAAATCCGTCATGAACAGGGAAATACTGCTTCAAATGGTCTACCTTGAGCAGGTACTCGTTGTTATTTGTCTCATTACTCATTTGATTTTCCCTCCTCCATCATATTCTTAATATTCATCCAGCATGATGCGAGATGATCCTCTCCAACCCAGATTTCCTCCGGCTTTTCGGTGAGACATATCTTCATAGCGGCATCACAGCGAGGGCAGAATGCACAACCATCTGGCATGTTGAGCATATTGATTGGTGTGCCTCCGATAGGAACAAGCCTGGTTTTTGAATTGGTCTTTGTAGGGATTGAACGAAGCAGTCCCTTTGTGTACTCATGCGCCGGGCTGTAGAATATGGCATCTGCTGTTCCTCTCTCACACACACGGCCGCCGTACATAACTATGATCTCATCACACATTGAAGCAATGACACCCAGATCATGTGTAACCATGATGATTGCCATGCCGAGCTTTTCCTGCAGTGACTGCATAAGCTCAAGAATCTGTGCCTGGATAGTCACATCAAGAGCTGTTGTCGGCTCATCTGCGATAAGGATATCCGGCTCACAGGCTAATGCCATAGCTATCATGACACGCTGTCTCATACCACCGGAAAGCTCATGAGGGTACTGATTTACACGCTTCTCAGGCTCATTAACGCCTACAAGTGTGAGCATCTCTATAGCACGCTCTTTTGCTTCCTTCTTTGTACGGTCTGTGTGAAGAAGCACTGCCTCCTCAAGCTGGTAGCCTACCGTAAATACCGGATTAAGCGATGTCATAGGATCCTGGAAAATGATTGAACAGCATTTTCCTCTGAAATCTGCCATTTTCTTTTTGTTCCATTTGGTGATATCCTCACCCTTATATTTTACTGAGCCGCCTGTGATGGCACCATTCTCAGCAAGAATCTGCATGATTGAATATGCTGTAACTGACTTTCCTGAGCCTGACTCTCCTACGATTCCAAGAGTCTTTCCAGGCTCAAGCTTAAAGCTGACACCGTTTACAGCTGATACGTCTCCGTTATCGGTCTTGAAGGTAGTGTGCAGATCAGATACTTCAAGAACAAACTTATTATCTTCCATCTTACTCACTCCTTACTATTTCGATAATTTAGGGTCAAATGCATCTCTTAAGCCGTCACCGATAAGATTCAATGTAAGAACAATGATACAAATCGTAAGCGCCGGGAAAATAAGACGCAATGGGTAGCTCTGGAGTCCGCCACGCGCTGTATTTGCCAACGAACCAAGTGAAGGCATAGGAGCCGAAACACCAAGTCCGATAAATGACAGATAACTCTCAGTAAAGATGGCTGATGGTATCTGAAGCGCTGTAGTAATGATGATTACTGACAGACAGTTCGGTAAAATGTGTTTTCTGATAGTGCGGGCTGATGATGTTCCGATACACTTTGCTGCGAGAATGTACTCATTCTGCTTAATGGTAAGAATCTGACCTCTTATAAGTCTTGCCATTCCTACCCAGTAAAGCAATCCAAACACTATGAAAAGTGCAATCATGTTGACACCGAGCTTTGAAAGCACTGTACCCTTTATTACAGGTGTTAGCACCTCATTTAATACAACTGCGAGTAAAATGATGAGCAGCATATCCGGCAATGAATAAATGATATCTACTATTCTCATCATAACCATATCTACCTTGCCACCGCAGAAGCCTGATACGGAACCGTAAATGATACCGATTATAAGCACAAGCAGTGATGCAAACACACCGACTCCCAGCGATACACGAGCTCCGTAAACAACACGGATAAAATAGTCTCTTCCGAGCTCATCTGTGCCAAAAATGTGCGGGAACAGCTTCTCACCTGCATCAATCTGTGCCTGCTCAGCATCGCTGTACTGGAAAGGTCCTAAGTTCTGTGCACCCTTAACGATATCTGCATAACCGTAAGGCACAATCTTTGGTGCCAGAAGAATAACCAAAATAAGTAAAACCAAAACTATAATAGAACCCATAGCCAGTGGATTTTTGCGGAGTCTCTTAAGACCATCCTTAAAGAAGGTAGTTGACTCACCCATAACCTCCTGCTGGCGTTTCTCTTCATCTGATGCCTTGGCAAAATCCTTCATATCGAACTTGCTAAGGTCAATCTGTGTGGAGAAAGGAGCTCTCTTCATATTATCTTTCATCTTTATCTCTCCTTAATCAAGCTTAATACGTGGATCAATCACTTTGTATACAATATCTGTAATGAGGTTCGCGCCTACCATGATGACAGCAAGGAAAAGCGTTGTAGCCATAATCATTGTGTAATCACGGTTTGTGATACAGCTTACGAACTTGGAACCGAGTCCTCCGATATTGAAAATACTCTCAATAACCATTGAACCTGTGAGGATACCACCAATCATAGGTCCAACATATGTGATGACCGGAATGAGCGCATTACGAAGCGCATGTACAAATATAATCTTGTACTGATGTACACCCTTGGCCTTTGCCGTACGGATGTAATCCTGTCCGAGTGCATCAAGCATTGAAGTCTTTGTAAGTCTTGTAATATATGCCATCGGTGAAAGTGACAGTGACAGCACCGGAAGTAATATCATGTTGCTTCCTGAGCTGAAGGCCTGCACCACGCCAAGCTTTATACAGAAGAAATAAAGTAATAACGTAGCGATGACAAATGACGGCATCGACGTAATCAGTGTGACGAAGAATACTATAACTCGATCCGGCCACCTGTTTCGCATCAGCGCTGCTATCGAACCGAGCACCACTCCGAATACTATCGCAGTGAGCGCCGCTAAAAGTCCAAGCTTCGCTGAAATCGGGAAGCTCTCCCCAATGATATCTGAGATCGGACGGTCTGTCTTAAGACTAACACCGAAATCTCCGTGCAGCACGCCTGCCATGTAATTCTTGTACTGGACTATAAGTGGCTGATCCAGTCCGTAGCGTGCCTCAAGCTCTTTCATTACCGCCGGACTCTTTGCCTTCTCCGAATTGAATGGACCACCCGGAATTGCATTCATGGCAAAGAATGTAATAAGACTGATAATGAAGATTGTAAAAATCGCGAGAATAACTCTCTTTACAATGTACTTACCCATATTTTTCTCTCCCTCTTGGATTTGTATCGATAATGCATTATTTTTATTTTTTAAAGCATTATCACTGCACCACGTCAAAGTATTTTGTCTAATACGCAAAAAAGTGCGAATGACCTCATTGTCATTACACACTCCCTAATCTTGCTGTCTGATACAACTGTCGTTCTGACGCGAACAATTCCTTTTTATTATACACAGAAATCATACTTTGTCAATTGGATATATTTTCCTATATAATTTTCATTTCTGCATAAAAATTAGTCATTTTTTATAATACTCATTAATAAGGGTAATTTATGCAGTCTATAAGCATTATTTATACATTTTTATTCATTTTTATTTTTGCATTAAAATATTAATTTTCAGTGCATGATTACTTTGAATTGTTAAGTACCGGCGTTATTCTGGCATTAAACGGATATTTGGTGTATAATTACATATCATTATATATCAAGGAGCCACCTATGCTTACATACGACGATGCACTCAATCTCAACTACTATAAAAAAACAACCTTTACCGGCTGGATGAACGGCATGCGCTTTCTCATAAAGCGTGAGGAGCCAGTCATAAAGGAAGCCACCGAGGATACACCCGAGGAAAAGGGTGAGCCAATCTTTCATGCATGGATATGGCCGGGGCCGTATATTTTTGACCTGACTGACGACAGCAAAAAGACTGACAATACCTTTCCATTTACAGATGACGGAAAAAAACAGTGTGTAGACTGGATTAATGAGGTCATTAGTGCACACTCAAACGAATATCCGAAAAATAAAACAGATGGAGAAAACCTGCTTTCGTAATGTGATAAATAATGTTGACACACCTGAAACAAAATGATATACTGTCAAAGTGTTTGCGGGCATGGCGGAATTGGCAGACGCGCTAGATTTAGGTTCTAGTGGGAGACCGTGCAGGTTCAAGTCCTGTTGCCCGTACTGTTTACAAGGGTTTCAGAGGTTTTTATTACTTCTGAAATTCTTATTTTTTTATCATTTTTCCTATACGAAAGGATACCACGATGCAGGCTTACAAGGATTTAGTAAAAGCACTTCCTGGCTTAAAAGAGGATATGCCACGCGCATTTTACATGCTCGCAGAGCTTTTTGATTACGGTTCATTTGATATATGCAGAAGTGATGACAAATATATAATCCCATATATCATGAATGATGCGGTGGAATGCTATCTGACTTTGGAAAATGCAGTGTTAAAGGGCGATTATCATAGCGAGGAAGAAATCATTTCGGCATCGTTGGTTTTAGGAAGTGAAAAAAGTTATGGACTCATTCTGCACCAGCAGGACAATGTGGTCACACTCTGGTTTGATAATTTGCATGTGCATGAGGCATGCTTTAAATACCATGAAATAGGGCATTTCTGGGTAAAGGGACAGGAACAGTGGCGCATGCTTGTATATATGGTAGGAACAATCGCGGACAAGTATATGTACATGGGAAAGGAATACTGCAACGAGACAGAATGCTTTATCCAGAGCCTTATTTACTTTGCACCGTTTCGCAGATGGACACCGGTACCGGGCGATTTGATGGAGTATCATTTTCCTGCCAGGGCAGAGGGAATAGACATTATGGAGGAGCTTTGCAGGGAGGTTTCGGACACTGATTATCTTAAGCTCATTGCACGCTACAGGGCAAATCCATGTGAGAAAACGGAAAAGCTTTTGAGCAGACATTTAGCCGATGCAAAAAGAGTACCACTTTATCAGTATATTTATAAGCTTGTGATAAAGGCATCAAAGGATTATCCGGAGAGAAATTACGGAAATCAGATAAATGAACGCATAAAAGAAAAGCGTAAAGCGCTTGAAAAGGAGCTGCTTCAAAAGGGATACACCGGAAAATACCCTGTGTTTTCAAAGAAAAATACGACTGTGCGTGTAATGGAGGAACAGCCCTACGTCACAGCATTTCTAGAGTGGGATGATTACAAATACAAGCAGCAGCTTATGATTTCTGAGTGCAGTTCAAAAAAGTATGATGGAATTAATGCTGGATTTTTTAAAGGAATAGGCAGACACGGACGCATTGTGCAGGTGTAGATACACATAAAAGTGTAAATATACTTAAAAGTGTAAACGTAAATAAAGATATAGACGTAAATAAAAGCCACGGAGCAATCCGTGGCTTTCATAATACGCTTATTACAAGGATGGGCTTGAGAAGACTCGAACTTCCGACCTCACGCTTATCAGGCGTGCGCTCTAACCGGCTGAGCTACAAGCCCTTGTGTTTTGCACAAAACGTATACTACAATATTTTTGGTGAGAAGTCAAGAGTTTTTTACTGGTTTTCTTTATTTCTGTCAATAATCAATCTTGAAGTAACTGTTCAGTACCTTATTCACACTCAAACTGTATTTCCACAACAAACCGCTTCCCCTCAAGCCTTGCTTCAATACTCCCGCCCATTCTCTCCACAAGTTCCTTTGCAATCGAAAGCCCAAGCCCGCTCGATGATATGCTCCTAGCCTCATCGGCTTTGTAAAAACGCTCAAACACCTTGTCCACGTCTATATCATCAGGATTTTTTACATCATTTGAAACCAAAATATGGACAATCCTATTTTTTGAAGTACGCTCGTCATCTGAAGCCCTGCAATTGCACGAATCCTGCTGCCTCATCTGTATGCAGATGCTCTTCTGCCCATGCACCAGCGCATTTTTTATTACATTCTGAAACACCCGCCTGAGCGCCTGCACATTTGCAGTGATAAATATCGTGTCCTCACATATATCAAGTGACGGCTCAATGCCCTGCTTTTTCCACTCCTCATAATACGAAAACACTGTCTGCTTTAAAAGTCTGCTGACACAGCAATTAGACAGCTCTAGCTTGAAGCTGTCATTTTTAAGCTTTGTGAACATGAAAAGCTCCTCGAGCATATCCTTAAGGCTTGTGATACGCTCCTGGATGATATCTATATAATGCTCCTGCGCGCTCTTGTCAGTCTCATCCCTAAGTAGCTGAAAATAGCCGTCCAGCGAGGTAAGCGGAGTACGGATATCGTGCGACAGGTTTGTGTACGTGTCAGATATCATCTGCTCCTTTTTCGCTGCTGCCTCACGCTGCCTGTGCCATTGCTCTAAAAATCTGTTTATACGCTCCTTAAGCCTTCCGATATCAGCCATGTTGGTATCGGTTAAAAGGAGCATATTTGTATCCTTTTCGCATAAAAAATCAAGCTGTTCATTAATGTCACGAAGCTGTGCCCTTATTTTTACGAGCACAGCTATTAAGACAGCTACCAAAACTGCAAGTATTACAGTCAGTATTTTCCAAATCATGTTTTATTCCTCATTCAAAATACATTATATATCCCTGCGTTTAAATACACCGTACACTGCAATCAGTGACACCACTGCCCACACAGCGGCTACCGCAAATGCACCGCCTACGGTCTTTGCAGACGCACTCAGATCAAGCTCAGAAATCTGATTAACAATAAGGTAATCATTTATATCAAAGTTCTTTACTCCGATTTTTTCAATAAGTATATTGATTCCACTGAAAATCAGTGTAAAGATACCTGTACACATGCACACAGCGATAATCATGCTGATTACATTGTTTTTTATAATGATTGCCATTGCCATGACAAAATATACAAATAAAAGTGTGACCACATACTGGCTGCCAAGCATCTTAAATAAGTCTGCTGCATCTCCGAATTCTGCTCCATGTAAAAACAGCGGAGTCGCAATACACTGTACAATCACATCAAGTGCCATAGCCACAAGTGTAAATACCGAAAGCGCTATCATCTTTGAAAACAGCAGCACTCCACGGCACTTCACCTGTCCGCCTACGCTTTTTATATAGCCGCTGTTTAGGTCTGCTGTTGAGAAGAGCACCGTAAATATTGCAAGTAAAAGTGCCAGGTCAAGACCCGCTATATCGCTTTCAACCATATCTGCTATGGTCGGTACCTCATCTGACATGTCGGATTCATCCATTTCAAGCCCGACTGTTGCCGTTGGTCCATTTGACGATTCCGCTGATGCTGTATCGTATTCATCTGCTATCTCACTGTCTGACTCACTTACCATAGTGACATCATCAGTTGTTTCCACGATGCTCTCTGTCGCCATGCTTCTGACAAGAGCTGTCATACCGCTCATAGCTATTGCGAGTGCCATAGCTATTACAAGTATAACATAAGCTGACTTTGTATGTATCAGTCTGTAAATATCCATTCTTACCGCATTAAACATTTGTCGCACCTCCTGTGATACTAAGGAAATATGTCTCAAGCTCCATTCCTGTGACCGCTAGCTGTGCCACCGAAACTCCTGCTGTGACCAGCGCTGTATTTAAGGCGGCGCTATCATTCAGGCGCTCATAGACATCTATATGATTTTTGTCCACTATCAAGTAGTGCACAAAGCCCATCTTATCGAGCACAGGCACTGCTTTATTTGGATTGTCCACTGTCAGTGTAATCTTCTCACTGCACTTGGAAAGCAGCTCCTCTCTGGTAATTTCCTGAAGCAGGGCTCCATTATTTATAATGCCGTAATCTGTGGCAAGCTTTGAAAGCTCCTCCAATATATGGCTTGAAATAAACACAGTCATATCCTGCTGTGCACACAGATTCTGAATCGTATCACGCACCTCTGCAATTCCCTGTGGATCAAGTCCGTTGATAGGCTCATCAAGCACTAAAAGGTCAGGCTCTCCAACCAGCGCCATGCCGATTCCAAGCCTCTGCTTCATACCAAGTGAGAAATTCTTTGTTTTTTTCTTTCCCACATTTAACAAACCTACCTTATCAAGTATGCCCTCTGCATAGCCCTTTTTACTGATGCCGAAGAGACGGCACTTCATCTCGATATTTTCCTTCGCCGTCATGTTTGGATATACACCCGGTGCCTCAATCAGGCAGCCCACTCTTGAGCGTACCTTTGACAAATCCTTTCCAGCGTATCCAAACATGGATATCTCTCCGCTTGTCGGCTTTGCCAGACCACCGATCATTCTCATACAGGTAGTCTTGCCGGCACCGTTTCTGCCGATAAATCCATAGATTGCACCCTTTTTGATGTGGATATCCACATTGTCAACTGCCTTCTGGTGCCCATACTGCTTGGTCAGTGCCTTTGTCTGCAATAATATTTCACTCACAACCAAATCTCCTTTTCTTGCATAATATAATAGTGAGGGTAAAAGAACTCTATGTATTCCTTAGCAACCCTTTAATCATAATATAAATGTAAAATCCTAATACATCGCTAACAAAAAGTAAAAAAAGAGTAAAGCTTGTTTACCTTTACTCTTTCATTTTGTAGCCTATGCCCCACACTGTCTCTATGTACTCGTCATCGGTCAGCTTTTTTATCTTCTTTCTGATATTGCTGATGTGCACATCAAGAGTCTTTGTCTCGCCAATATACGGCTCATCCCAGGCATATTCAAATATGTCCTCCTTGGCAAACACCTGTCTGGGATGCGCCATGAGAAGCTCGAGTATGGCAAACTCCTGCTTTGTGATGCCGTCAACAGCATTATCAGCTACATAAAGCTGTCTTGAAATCCGATCGAGCACAAGCTGTCTGTGCTCTATTTTAGCAGGACCCGCTATGTATGTATTTGCAGTATCTCCCTGCCCGGTCTCATTTTCTGCTTTTGTCTGGTTTTCTCCTGCCTTGCCCGACTTTGAAGGCACATCTGCCACCGCATGACGCAGCTGCACAGCCACTCTGGCAACGACCTCCTTTATCTCAAACGGCTTTGTGATGTAATCATCAGCGCCTGCCACGAGCAGATTGATTTTCTCATCCAGCTCATCCTTTGCCGTAAGGATTATCACCGGAAGTGACGCATCCATCTGCCGTATCCGTGCCAGAAGCTCCTCCCCTGAAAGCCCCGGAAGCATCAGATCCAATAGCACAAGCGCATAAGCTTCCCTGTCCAGCTTAAGCAAAAGCTCTCCCTCTGTGCCTGACCATGCCTGTCTTGTCCTATATCCGGCTTTTGAAAGCGCTGTCGCAAGCAGATCATTAATGTCCTTGTCATCCTCTATTATGAGTATCTCCCCGGATTTGTTGTCTGTCATAATATTCCCTTTCTCTATCTGTTGTACCACTTCATAACTCTTTATATACTAAAAATATCCCTCGACTCCCTGCACCAGTCCGTCTGCCAGATTTTCAAGTGTGGCATCGCTGTGGTCAGAACATGCGTTGCCAAGCTCTACATCCACTGACGGTACCGTGCTGTATGAGGTCTGTGTCAGGTCTATCGCCATTGAGCCATTACCGTTTATCTTTGCTCCATGAGCGCGCAGTCCTTCTATCAGGCTTGCCCCCAGTGCATCATGCTGCTGCCAGTGTGATGCAACCGGCTCCATTCCCTTTATGCCTCCCGGCACTGATATGTAAAAGCAGCCCTTATCGTAGCTTAGTCCGTCGCCATCCCAGTGCAATGCGATATGACAGTCTGCCGCATTATTACAGATGACAGTACGTGCCACATTGTCAAGCTGCACATCGCTTCCGTCTCTTACCATAAGCACATCATAGCCTGCCGCAAGCAGCTTGTCCTTTAATATCTGCGCCATACGGAGTGTGACAGAGCTCTCCAGTGTACCGTCATTAAAGGACATACCACCTGAAACTGCTACTGCTTTTGTTGCGCCTGCGCCTGTTGTACCACCCGTGGTCTTTGCAGAGCCGTCCGGATGACAAAGTGTCTTCACCGAAGTTCCTCCGCTTGTACCGTGTCCGGCATTGACACCTACTACTATGTTTTTGCGGTTTGCTGTAGCCTTGTACATGACCGCACAGCCTGAATTTATCGCTGAATGGTCTGCATACTGCCATGAAGGATTTAGTGATACTGATTCTCCATTCTCATAGGATGCTCTTTCTACATACTGATAAGAGGAATTATTATCACCTGAATTGTTCTGCTCCTCGTCCGGCTGTTCGGCAATCTGTTCTGTCTGCTGTGTTTCTTTTGCGGCCTCTGTTACCACCTCTGTCACAGCTTCTGTTTCCGTAGGCATCTCAACCTTCTCTGCAGCCTGTGTCTCTATTGCAGGCTCTGTCGATGTATCCTGTGCTTTTTTGCCGCATGATGCAAGGGTAAATATCATCATGCCTGTAAGTAATATTGCTGTAAATCGTTTCATTTATTAAAACTCCATTTTCTTTTTACTACATTATAGACAACCCCATGATATTGTTCAAGTATTAGGCAACATTACTTTCATTTTCCAAAAATGAAATTTTAAATTCCACCACCACATTTGGTGGTGGAATTTACTCCCG
>ENA-OZFZ01000208-OZFZ01000208.1-human-gut-metagenome-genome-assembly--contig:-NODE-208-length-33296-cov-33.811949_pt1 | contig 33296 bp, 28 predicted proteins | sample MGYA00244621_ERZ653640 | MGnify/ENA primary metagenome ERZ653640 (study PRJEB26926, sample SAMN06165019) | human gut metagenome | biome: ENVO:00009003; feature: ENVO:2100002; material: ENVO:00002003... | reverse complement strand
CTCTAAAGCCATTATCTGAAAGGAAATCTATCTTTTCAGTTCCTACTCGGTTGCAATGAGTACATCTAAGAGTACGGTAAACAACCTCAAGTATTACCTTTTTACAGAGAATACTAGAATCTCTCACAACTTTCTTTCGGTACTGATTCATTACCGTACAGCGAGCATGACAATGTGGACACTCAGGATAATCCTCAGGATGTTCCAAATGAATGATGATTGAGCCACTTTGATCAAAGCCTATTTGAGTGATTCTAAAGCCAGAGTAGAAGTTTTCTGAAAAGAATTGTGATACGATATCAGTCATGGTCGTCTTCCTATGTTTTTATTTCCAATTACAATCATACGGAAAACGACCTTTTTTATTAAGATCTTAATGACAATTTTCACTACCTATTTTTAGGTAGCAACACTTTTGCGGAAGAACCATCTATTACTTCATTTAGAGCTTTATCTTTTCGATTTTCTTTTATTTTTCAATTAAAAGATCTATTATTACAGGTCAATATCATCTAACTAGACTAGATCAAGAGTCTTTATTTAAGGATTTGTATGTTTAAAGTGCTTTTCCTTTGCCATGGAAATATTTGTCGGTCACCTATGGCAGAATTTATCTTAAAAGAGTTAGTAAAGAAGCTTAAGCTTGAGGACGATTTTATTGTCTGCTCTGCTGCCACTTCACAAGAAGAAATCGGCAACGGTGTCTACCCTCCTGTAAAAGATTTACTGCGTCAAAAAGGTATTGACTGCTCAGCTAAAAGAGCAAGACAAGTTACAGTACAGGATCTAAAAGTCTTTGACTACATCATTGCCATGGAACAGTTTAATCTTGATAATCTGTATGCGCTGTATCCTAAGACAGATAAGAGCAAGGTATATTTGCTTTTAGACTTTACAGATACTCCAAAAGATATCGATGATCCTTGGTATACAAGAGATTTTGAAAAAGCTTATTCTGAGATTTTAGTAGGTTGCAAAGCCCTGCTCTCAAGTCTTTACCATGATGGACTGATTACTCTTAATAAAGAGCAGAAAAAAGAACTCTCTGAGATTTAAAGCAGTTTGTACAAAGATGCTAAGTACAAACTGCTTAAGAAAGTTTAGGCAACTGTAAAGCCTAATAAAGACAAGGTGCTTCTGATTTTTTCAGGAGCATTTTTTATGGTAACAGATGATAACTCTCGTCTTTCACGATAGTTCTGACGCATTGCATCGAAAGATTTACCATCAGTAAAGGCATTCTTAAATTTAAAGCTGTCTCTTCTTACATCGTAAACAGAGAATACAAGTCTTGAGATTAAATCAAGATCAAGAGTCTCTACATTGCCTAAGTCAACATTTTCAATTTCTGCCTTTGGCATTCTATATGGTTTTGGCTCTTCAAGATTTAAAACTTTTGCCATTGAGTGAGCGAGCATTACATTTGCTCTTCTTTTTGATTCATAAGAGTAGCCTGCAATATGAGCAGTAGCACCATCCACCTTTGATAAAAGTGACTTTACCTTGATCTCAGGCTCACCTTCAAAGACATCAAGCCAGACTTTAAGATCAGCTCTCTCATCTAGAACTTTTGATAAAGCTTCATTATCAACTACATTGCCACGGGAAGCGTTAAAGAAGAAAGCTCCAGTCTTTAAAGATTTAAGCTCATTCTCACCTATCATGTACAAGGTCTTATCTGTACCTTCTTTAATTAAAGGTACATGTAAGGTCACGATGTCACAATTAAGACAATCTTTTAAAGTAGCATTGCATGTTGAGTCTCCATTTCTAAATCTTGGGGGATCACATTTAAAGATCTTAAGACCTAGAGCTTTAGCTTTATTCTCAACCTGGGTACCTACATGACCACATCCAACAATACTAATACTCATACCATTAAAATCAAGAGAGTATCTTTGAGCCATTACAAGTAAAACAGAGAGAATATAATCACCAACACTCTCACAGTTAGAACCTTCAGCATTGGTGTAAGGAATATGCAATGAATCTAAAAGCTTGGTATCAAAGTGATCCATACCAGCTGTGGCAGTACCTACAAACTTTAGCTTATGAGCTTTCTTTAGGAGTTCAGAGTTTACCTTAGTGATTGAGCGCGTAATTAGGACATCCACATCTTCAAGATCATCACAATTGATTTCACGACCTTTTTTTAAAAGAACCTCTCCGTACTGAGAGAAAACTTCAACTGAGTTTGGTAAAGCTATATCACAAAGAATTTTCATAGAACAAATTCACCAAATTTTTAAAAATCAAAATATTAAGTCAATTATAAGCTATAATGACGTCATATTTTAAAGGAGTAATCTTATGTCTTGCTCAATTACCATTGACTATCACAAACATTCAACCAAAGCTTTACTATTAGGTTCAGGCGAACTAGGAAAAGAAGTAGCAATCGAACTCTTGCGCTACGGCATCGATGTAACAGCTTGCGACAGATACGATAATGCCCCTGCAATGCAGGTTGCTCAGCATCGTGCAGTCATTGATATGCGTGATCCTAATGAACTTGAGAAACTGATTTTAAAAGTAAATCCAGACTACATTATTCCTGAAATTGAAGCTATTTCAACCGAGACCTTAGTAGCATTAGAAGAGCGTGGTTTTAACGTAGTACCATCAGCTAGAGCTGCTAACATCACCATGAACAGAGAAGCTATCAGAACCTTAGCTGCTGAAGAGCTGTCTCTACCTACATCTCCATACTTCTTTGCTTCAACTGTTGAAGAAGTAAAAGAAAACATCCATAAGATCGGTTTTCCATGCATTATGAAACCAATCATGAGTTCATCAGGTAAAGGTCAGAGCGTATTAAAGTCTGAAGCTGATATTGAAGACTCATTTAAAGAAGCAGTTGAACATGGTCGTGGCGGTTTAGGTCGTGTGATTGTTGAAGGTTTCGTACAGTTTGACAGAGAAATTACATTGCTTACCGTAAACGCTGTTGATGGTATTCATTTCTGTGAAGCTGTAGGTCACCACCAGGTAAATGGCGATTACCATGAGTCTTGGCAGCCTGAACCTCTATCTGAGGAAGTACTAATGGAAGCAAAGAGAATAGCTTCAGCTGTTGTTAGTGCTTTAGGTGGTTTTGGTATCTTTGGTGTTGAGTTATTTATCTGTGGTAATAAGGTTATCTTCTCAGAGTTATCACCTCGTCCTCATGACACCGGTATGGTAACTATGATTTCTCAGGATATGTCTGAGTTTGCTCTGCACGTAAGAGCTCTTTTAGGTCTGCCTATCGGTAAGATCACTTTTTATGGTCCATCAGCGTCAGCTGCATTATTAGCTGAAGGTACTGGTGATGACATTATCTACAAGGATTTAGACAAAGCTTTAGCTGTTGCTCCTTCATCACAGTTAAGAATATTTGGTAAACCAGATATCAATGGTGAAAGACGTATGGGTGTTTGCCTGGCTCGTGGCAAGACCGTTGACGAAGCAGTAGAGAATGTTAAAAAGATGAGATCACAGATCTCTTTTGATATTGAATAATTGTATTTACAAAAGATCTCTTAGAACCAATTTCTAGAGATCTTTTATTTTTCTACAATGGCAAAAGAACATAGACTTGATATTGATGGCATCAAAGCCATTGCAATTTTAGCAGTAGTTTTCTATCACCTTTTTGACCTTTTAAAGTCAGCCCATTTTACAGAATTAACTCTATTTGATGGTGGATTCTTAGGTGTAGATATCTTTTTTGTAATCTCAGGATTTCTCATTACCTCTTCTGTTTTTTATAAGCTAAGCAATAATGACTTTTCATTACTTAGTTTCTATAAGAGACGTTTTTTAAGAATTGTTCCACCACTGCTCTTTGTTTGTATCTTTACCTTAATTATTGGTTACTTTCTGCTCTTTCCTGAAGTTTATAAAGAACTTAATATCGAAGTAGCCAATGCCCTGTTATTTATTGGTAATTTCAGATTTGCAAACTCAGGTGGGTACTTTGCTTTAGATTCATCTGATAAGTTACTCTTACATACCTGGTATCTAGCTGTAACTATTCAGTTCTATATACTCTTCCCTTTAATTGTACTTTTATTAAAGAAAGTCTTTTCATTAAAGAGATTACCGTTAGCTGTAACCGTAGTCTTTATCTTACTTACTGTTACATCAGTACTTGTATCTCGTAATGGTAAAGGTTACCTTTTAACTCAATGCCGTATCTTTGAGTTATTCTTTGGCTCTGTACTGTTCTTCTATAAAGATATTGTATATAAGAGAGTATTCTCTCTAAATACCTATTTACCTTTATTAGGTGAAGTTTTAGGTATTGTAATTATCATTGCCTCTATCTTTACTGTAGAACTTCAAAATGGTATCTGGACTGTAACTACCTCTCTACCTACTATGTTAGGTACTGCTCTAGTTATCTTGTCTCACAATAATAACTCTGTACTAAGACTTCCTCCTTTAACTCTATTAGGAAGATGCTCTTACTCTCTGTATTTATGGCACTGGCCTTTATTTGTCTTTGCTCTAAGATGTGGTTACACAGATACAGTATTAAGCTGCTCTATAGTGATCTTGGTTATTCTTATCTTTACAGCTTTATCTTACATCTTTACTGAGAAGAGAAAGATTGACTATAAGGCAACTGTTACCCTCTTTTTACTTTGCTTTATATCCTACTGTTACTTTCACCATAACGAAGGTAATAACTATCTTACAAACTACATGAGAACTGAGAGTAAAACAGATCTCTATAAGATTGATGTTAAAGATCCTGACTACCTTCCATCTGTTAAACGATATAACGAAAGAAGCTATGTCACCCATTCAGGTTTCCAGAAGGAAACACCTCATATCTTTATGATTGGTGACAGTCATGCTGATCACTACCGCTATTATGTAAACAATATCAATAAGCTTCCTGTTTATTTCTATGTCTTACATGCTACTTTAGCTTATGGTCCAAACTTTAACAGTCTAAAAGACACTTTCTTTACAGATAAGACCATCAGAAAAGACTATTATGATGCTTATATTGATATTTTAAACAAGCTTCACAGTGGTGATAAGGTAATTCTCTCAAACCGCTGGGATGTACAGTACAACCTCTATATGAAAGAGTTCTCTTTAAAGGATACAACTGAGAACTACAAAGCTTTCTTAAAGTTCTTAATTGACGATCTTGCCTACGAGATTGATAAACGTAAAGATCTTAAATTCTATCTCGTATCAGAAGGCATCATCACCAGTAAAGCTTTAGTTAATTGCTTAAAGCTTGATCTTAAAGATTCATTCTTATCAAAGATCATTGATAAGAACAAATGCCACAACACACCTAACCGCTTAGGTAAAAAATTCACTTTTACCAATGATGCTTTAAAAGCCTTTGCTGACAGTCGTAAAAACGTCTTTTATATTGATAGAAACGTTCCTTTAGAGTTGGGTAATGGCTATTACAAGACCTATGACGATAACGGAGTGCCGTTGTTTGTAGATGACAATCACTACAGCGCTGAAGGTGGCATTATTGTGGGCAAATACATTTTCGATACTGTATCTAAACTAAATTAGATCTTTGCGAGGATTTTATTATGATGTCTTTAGCTAATTTTAAAAACATGGATCCATTCATTCTGTTATCAGCTGTAAATATGCAGTTACGTGATGAATACTCATCATTAGATGAACTGTGTGCTACTAATGATATTGATAAGAATGAGCTTACTGAAAAATTAAAAGTAGCAGGCTTTGAATACAATTCTGAACAGAATCAGTTTAGATAAGAGCTTAAAGACTTTTTGATTTTACAATTGAATAGATGTAGTCAGTTTTACAATGATAAACTACGATAGAAAGTTGCTATTTTTACTTCCAGAGCCAGTAACCTCACCTGATGATAAATACCCAAGTCTGTATTCATTATCCTATGTATTAACAGATTTGAACTTTAATATTATCGACAAAAACGAGCTTATTACCTGTAAAGGCTATGACTACAGACTACCAAGTCCAAGTTATCTTTTCACTCAGGGAATCGATCCTTACACTATTAAAAATGGGCTTAGCGTCGAAAAGTTTTTAGATGAGTCAGAAAAGATCTTACATAATCCCAATGTAACCATCTTTACTTGGTCTATTCGTAATTTAAAAATCTTAGAGAGCATGTGTCTTAGACAATTCAGGGAACCTACTATCTTAGATAATGTTTATGCTCTTACAGATGTAAACAAAGTATTAAAACTCTCAGAGCTCTTTACTGAAGGCAAATGTCTTAATACCGATTCTCTTTTAAAATGTGCATTTAAATGCGGCTTTAAAGAGAAGTTATCAATCTACGACAGATTAGGTCGATTGAGAGCTTTAATTCATATTGTAAAAGAGTTAAATCTTAAGCACACAGCCTTATTAAATTACATGACAAGACCTCATGAGCAAAAGGGAGAACAAATCAGTAAAGCTATTGGACAAAGTAAATTCTTAGTTGATTACAATGTCAAAGAACGAACCTTAGAAGTGTTAAAGCCATTGTCTCTCAATGGCAATGACATTGATGCACTGTACTTTGATGGTAATGAGGTAAGACGAAAGTACTACAGATTAGGTGATTTTGGAGTACTCTCACCTGCTACTGTCTTAACTCAGGAACGCCAAGCTTTAGTTAATATACCATTAACGCAGATTACGAATTTATTAGCAAGCGCTAATCTTGAGAGTGTTAAATGGGATGAGGTTAAGAATTACTCAAAAGAGTTCTTTAAAGACTTTTCTCAAAAAGAGTATGAAGAGTATCAAAAGATCTTATTTAACAATAACAAAGAAGCTGTAGTAGCAGCTCCCCTTACCACTAGTAGCAATTACAGAAATATTGTCTTTTTATTCAGAGGAAATAACTACAAAGGAACACTCTTAGACAGTGAGCTTACAGCTTATTTTAAGGTATGTGCTGCCATGATTGAAAAGCAGTTACCAAATTATGTTACAGAGCTAAAATATCTATCAAACTCTGTTAATGAGAATTCAGATGAGGAGTTAAAACTCATCAATAAGATTAAAAACTACCCTATGGATCTTTAGTCTTAAGAGTCGACTTATTCTGAAGTTTCAGCCGAGCAAGATAGTTAGTCAGAATAGTTAATCTGCACTTATAAAAATGGGAGCTCATCTGAGCTCCCATCTTCACAAATCCTACCAATACTTAATTAAGCTTTCTTGGTATTCTTTTTGACAGCAGTCTTTTTGGCTGTAGACTTCTTAGTCGCTGTCTTTTTAGCAGCAGTCTTCTTTGTAGTAGATTTTACAGGTTCCTGTACTTCCCACTTTTTGTCATCCTCGTTATAGAAAGCGACAAATGAGGTTGGTTTCCCCTCTTTATCTACAGACATAATATACTGCTTTTTAGACTTACGGCTAAATCTAATCTCAGTTTCATTACCGTCATTGTCATAAGCAGGAGCATCAGCTAAATAATAGAACTTAGGTGAGAGCTTATCACGGTGATTTAACAGCTCAATTACCTTAGGAGGACGTGTTTCACGTACCTTAGGAAAATTATGCGCTGCTAAGAAAAGACCTGCTGCACCATCACGTAGTACGTAGTGTGAGCCTTCTGTCTTACATAATAAATCAGGCATATCTACAGGATCTTCACGTGGAGGTGCGACCTGACCGTTCTTTAAGATCTTTCTGGTGTTGCCACATTCTTTATTGGTGCAGGCCATGTACTTACCAAAGCGCCCTTCTTTTAGCACCATGGTATGACCACACTTCTCACAAGGGATCTCTGGTCCTTTTTCAATCTCAGAGTCAAACTTACCTGTCTCTAACAGATAACCGCCACAGTTTGGAGTTGAGCACAGATGGAGCTTATGAGTTTCGTCAATGATGTAAGTGTCCATTACAGAATGGCACTTGTTACAACGAGGACGAGAGCGTAAGATATTAGCCTCTTCCTCATCAGTCAAATTCTTAGAGTTTAAAGCACCTATGTCTAAAGCTCTTAAATTTAAGGTCTTATGGCATCTGTCAGCTGTCTTTACACTCTTATCATAATAGCCTAAACAGCTTAAGAACATACCTGTCTTACCAGACTGTACTGCCATATGGTATTTGCCACACTCAGGACAAGTAAACTCATTAATCTCTAAAGGTTTATTCTCTGGCATACCACCATCAGCTGCAGGCTTTGTGGCCTTTTCTAATTCTACTTCAAAAGATTTGTAGAAGTTGTCTAGGCTGTTTAACCAGTTCTTTTTACCTTCAGCGATTTCATCAAGATTGTTTTCCATTGAAGCTGTAAAGTTCTTATCCATAAGATCTTTAAAGCTAAAACGTAATCTGTCAGTTACAATCTCGCCCATTCTTTCAGCATAGAAACGCCCATGGTTAATAGTTACATAACCTCGTTCCTGTATAGTTGAAATAATTGAAGCATATGTAGATGGTCTGCCGATACCATCTTTTTCTAACTCTTTAACCAAGCTTGCCTCTGAGAAACGAGCAGGTGGCTGTGTAAAGTGCTGAGATGGTAATAACTCTTCAACCTTAAGTGTTTCACCTTCTTTTAATTCAGGTAACAGTACTTCTTCGTTCTTGTTGAAATTGTAAACACGTTTAAAACCATCAAAGGTTACATGCTTACCTGATCCCCTAAAGGTATAACCACCAGCATCAACTGAGACATTAGTGGTCTCATACTCTTGAGGAGTCATCTGAGAAGCTAAATATCTTGCTTTGATAAGATCAAATAATCTCTGACCATCTCTATCAATATGAGCTGGAAGAGGATCTAATGGATGTGAAGGACGAATAGCTTCGTGAGCTTCCTGAGCTGATTCTTTTGACTTATAGTAATTTGGCTTTTCAGGCACGTACTTATCACCAAAGTTTCTCTGGATAATGTCACGAGCTGCAGCGATGGCTTCAGCAGACAGATTAACACTGTCAGTACGCATATAGGTAATTAAGCCCTGCTCATATAAGTGCTGCGCTACAGTCATGGTTCTGCGTACTGAAAAACCTAATTTCTGATTGGCTACCTGCTGTAAGGTTGAGGTGGTAAATGGAGGCAGAGCTGACTGCTTACCTTTTTTAGTTTCAATCTTGGAGACAACAAATGGAACTGACTTTAGATAATCTAAGATTGAATTTGCTTCATCATTATTGTGGATCTCAACTTTCTTGCCATTCTTAGAGGTTAAAGCTAACTTTAAGCTCTCCCCATCATGATTTAAGGTAATAGCATCAATATTCCAGTATTCTTCAGGAATAAATGCTTTGATCTCACGTTCTCTATCAACAATTAACTCAACTGCTACAGACTGTACACGACCTGCTGAAAGACCACGAGCTACTTTCTTCCATAATAGAGGTGAAACCATAAAGCCCACAACTCTGTCTAAGAATCTGCGTGTCTGCTGAGCGTTAACTAAATCCATGTTGATACGTCCAGGATTTTCAAAAGCTTTAGCAATTGCAGCTTTGGTAATTTCAGGATATTTAACTCTTAAATACTTGTCATCCTTGCCACCTAAGACTTCTCTTAAGTGCCATGCAATAGCTTCTCCCTCTCTATCCAAATCGGTTGCCAGATATACTTTGTCAGCATCTTTTGAGAGTTTTTTAAGTTCAGCTACAACCTTTTGTTTGTCAGGCATGATCGCATAGTTAGCTTTCCAATGATTATTTGGATCAATACCCATGTTCTTGACCAAAGTTTCTTCTTTAGTAAGCTTGACTTTTTTGCCATCGGCAGTTTCTGCCTTTGAGGATGAACCGTTAGCCAAATCTCTGATATGGCCAACACTAGCGCGAACTACATAATCATCGCCTAAGTAGCGATTGATGATAGTTGCCTTAGATGGAGACTCCACGATTACCAGCGATTTGCCCATTGTAAAATCCTTTTTCTCTTAAAAACGGCCTGTATCTTGTTCAATAATAGTATCCTGGACTTCGTTTTTAATTGCTTTTGTCCAAGTTTTAGCCATAAAAAATTTTTTAATGATATCTACAAATGACTTCTTTTCTTCATGTTCAATGCTAATCTTTATAGCACAAACTTTTGTAAATTCTACTGTTTTTTGTAAATATGCATCAAAAGTGTCAATTTGGTCAACTAAACCACGCTCTTTAGCATCAGTTGCTAACCAGAACTCGCCTGTTGCAAACTGCTCAACATCCATATTTGGACGATATTTTGCAACAATAGCTTTAAATCTGTCATGGATCATAGAAAGCTCCTGACGGAATTTTTCTCGACCTTCCTCAGTATTCTCACCGAACATGGTAAGTGTACGCTTGTATTTACCAGCTGTTACCAGCTCATAATCAACATCATGATTCTTTAACACTTTATTAAAGTTAGGAATTTGAGCTACAACACCGATTGAACCTACATAAGAGAATGGTGCGGCTACAATCTTGTTTGCAACGCATGACATTAAATAGCCACCTGAAGCTGCTACATTATCGACACAGACTGTAAGATGAATGCCTTTCTCTCTTACTCTTTCTAATTGAGAAGCAAGTAGACCATAGCCGTTTACAACTCCTCCTGGTGACTCAAGATTTAAAATTAACTCATCTTTATCTGTTGCCACATCAAGAACAGCGTTAATCTCTTTGATAAAGTCATCCTGAGAGCTTGCCTTAGGATCACCATAGAACTCGATTACAAAGACTTTCTCTGGGCAGAACTTACCTTCTTTTTCTGCCTTCTCAATCTTTTCTTTTAAGGCTTTTTCATTCTTATTAGGATCTTTTTTCTCGTCTTTTGCTTTTTGCTTTAAGAAAGCTTTCTTTTCTTTTTCAGTCTTTGAGCTATCAGCTTCAAAGATAGCATCCTCAAGCTCATGTTTACGCTCTTTGAACTCTTTTTTAAGATCAGTGAACTTTAACTTATCTTCGTTGTCTTTTTTAGCTGATTTAAGACCTTTAACTGCCATTAAAAGAGTTATAAGACCAAAAAGAATTAAAGCTACTGTAACTACCAGCTTGCTTGAATATAGTGCTAAAGAATATAGAAATTCCATCATTATCCTTATCTAAAAATCTCTTTTGAGTAACTTAAAATGCCTAAACTATAAGTTGACTACTCTTTACTACCAATACTTAACAGTTAACCGTTTTGCTGACTGTTTTTATTTACATAGTCAGTGCCTTCTTTAGTTAACTTAATGCCATCATCAACAATCTCAATCAATCTTAATTTATAGAGATTGCCAATAGCTTTTTTAAACTTGCCTTTTGACATATGCAGGTAATCCTCAATATCCTGAGGATCTGACTTATCATTAAAAGCTAAGAAACCATTTGAGGTCTTTAAAATTCTCAATAAAAGACTTGCAGCATGCTCAATGCCTAAAAGACCAGGTTCCTGCAAAGATACATCTAATTTGCCATCTTCTCTAATCTTAATGATATAGCCATCTAGTCTCTTACCAATTCTAATTGGTGTCTTTACGTCAGACTTATATAAAAGACCATAAACAGAGTCATTTACCACCATTCTGTAGCCTAATGGTGTATGAGATACTGCAACAGCTGTTACTCTCTGACCTACTTTAAACTCTCCTTTATTAGAAGCGTCTCGAACATATGAGTTATAACGCTGTGTACCAAAAAGTCGGCCTTGTTCATCCATGGTAACCAAAATTAAAACAGACATACCTACTTCAAAAGCAGAACGCTGTTCTGATACAGGAACTACGAGTTCTTTTGGAATACCAAGATCCATGTATACAGTGCCGCAATCAATTGAGGTAACAGTAAGACGACCTACCATTCCCACCTCTAGATATGGATGTCTTGCAGTAGCTAAAACACGACCACCATCCTTGTAAAGGAACACTCTTAACATGTCACCTATTTTTAGATCTTTAGGTAATTGCTTATGAGGAACGAAAAGATCACCAAATACACCAGCATCGACAAAAGCGCCCTGATCTGTAATATCAACGACCTTACGCTCAATCATATGACCTAAACAAAGATTATCTGACATGAAACTTTTCCCTACAAAGACTGCTAGTGTGCTACAAGCTTTAGTGTTATAAGAATGTTAGCTCTAGGCTTTGACAAAACTACTTTAGACAATACTTAATGAATAAAGTTAAGTTCTGTCTTTAAACTTGTGTTCTTTAGTAAATGGTGACTTTTAAGTGGTAATTCAATAAGAACATTCACAATTATGCTAAATCACAACAAGGACAAAACAAAATATCTATATACAATATATGAAAAAAGCCACTCTCTTTGCAAGAATGGCTTTCATATATCTTACTTAGGTATCAAAAATTATTAGATACGCTGAAAATCGATGTGTAAGATACGCTCTGAAACTGGGTGACGCTGAATGTCAACAGGCTTAACCTTGATTGACTTGCCGTCTAAATTGAGTTCTACTTCTTTGTAGAACTCATCCTTTAAAGAAGCAGTAATAACTTTCTTCTCATCTAAGGTAATTGATAAAGCGTCTTTGCCTTCACCGATGATGATAGCTGGAATTTTGAACTCACGACGTAGGCGGCGGCTCGCACCTCTTCCTAAGTCAGTACGTGAAGTAGCATCTAAAGTAATTGCCATTTTCATGTTTCCTATAAAATATTAAAAGATAACTGTGTAATGCGACCATAAACACAGCGAGCGATAGTATACATGAATTTCTATAAAATTCAAGGCGAAATTTGGCTCTATCAGATATTTAAGCCAAATATTGAACTTTCTAAATGCAAAATTGCAGTTTTTCAGTTGAATAAAAGGCTCAACAAACAAAAAATCTCGCTAAAGTAGTTGAGTGATGATGTTTCTTTCTATAAGATTTTCTACACATAAAGCAGTTTTATCTGTAATTGTGAAACATCACAATGTTATGCAATATAAGTTATTGTATCTTATTTAGGCCTTTTGGTTTCAAGCAAGTTATGCTTTAACCTCATAACACATGCCTTTGACAAAAGTTCATAGATTACAATTAAATATTAAGAACACAAAGAGAATCATATGACCGATTATATCCGTCCATCAAAAGATCAATCATTTATGGAAATTGCAGTGGCTGTTTCCATGCGTTCAACCTGTCTGCGTCGTCGCTACGGAGCAGTTATAGTTTCAAAAGACGGAAGAATTGTCTCAACAGGATATAACGGAGCTCCAAGACACAGAGCTAACTGTGTTGATTTAAAAGAGTGCTTAAGAGAAAAGTGCAAAATTAAACCTGGTACACACTATGAGTTATGTAGAGCAGTTCATGCTGAGGCAAATGCTATTATCAATGGAAATCCATTAGATATTGTTGGCGGTACTTTATATCTGGCCGGTACTGATGTTGCAACTAACAGTAGAACCAAACAAATGCGCCCTTGCTCTATGTGCCAGAGACTAATTTTAAATGCTCAAATTGCCAAAGTTGTAATGAGAGATGTTGATGGAAATCTTGTGTACTCAGATCCTTTAACTTGGGAAGACGATTTACCTGAGAGAATTGCAAAAGAGTTAGGTCACTCCCTGTAATAAAACAGACCTTTACAACCCAAGCTAAAATTCAAGTCATCCTATCAGCCATATTAGTCACTTAATATGGCTTTTTACTTTTAAAATCTCCATTATTTTTGCTTTTACCCACACTTATGCACGATGCCTCTTTTTTAATGGTATTTTTAAGAGCCGGAGGTCAAAACAGTTAAAGTCTCTACAGCAACATCATTACTACCTAGTGCTTTGATCTGCCACTTACAGCTATTGCTGTATATTTAGGATGTTCTTTCAATGCAGCCTATCATTTCCTTTATAGAAGAGATGTTTTAGGTCTTATTCTTTTATATATAGGTTATAAGAATGAGCATTGGATTTCAGATCTCAAAAATAACTGTATTATGGCTAGTAAAAATACAACCATAGCGAATAATTAACTTGTTTATATATTTTTATCCGGTAAATAAAAATACTAAAAAAAATATACAGTATATTATATTTAACATCATATTGATTTTTCTAAAGTTATAATCTCCTTTATTGGATGCTCATCAATTCTTGCATGGGTTACCTTTAAATGGACAATGAGAACTTTTGGTTCTACATTAAATTTTGACCAAATTATATGGGCTCTATGCAACTCAACAGATGGATCTGATCCCAAATTCATACGATCGGCTTTAACTAATGCTACTTTCGGTATTTTCCTTTGCTTTTTGTGGTGTTTTCTTATTATTTGTTTTAATAATAAAGCACGTTCTATAAGATTAAAAAAGTTTATCAAGAAGTGCTGTAGCTTATTTTTCAATAGTATCTTCTTACCAATTAAAAGAGTGAGTGAATCGCTACAAAAACAAAAGTACTAAAACCAAGCTTGCACAGTAATATGTTTATCTTCATTAGCTGCCATTTCACTTCTATCTCTATTCAATGTATTAAGATTAGTTGACAAAAACTATGAGATAACTGCATATTTTAAAGGTCAGAAATCAGCTGATAAGCTTGATTATATTAAGGATTATTACACTATTCCTAATATTAAGAATGTTCACTTTAAAGAGAAGAACAATGTCGTATTAGTAATGGGCGAGTCATTGGTGTCTAATTTCAATTTTACCGAAACGATGTCTAAAGAATTAGATTAGATTGAACGAAAAGGAGAATCTGTCACTAAATTTGTTAATGCTACAGGCTCAAGCTGGACAATTGGAGCTCTTACAGGTTGGCATTTTGGATTGCCTTTAACAATTCCTGTTAAATACGATAACTCTTTTGTTCCCATTTGAAATTTACATAATACATACGACTCAAAGAGAGGCTTTTTGCCTAACGCTAAAACAATATTTGAAATTCTAAAAGCTAATGGATATAAAACTGCTTTAATTTTAGGTTCTGACAGTAATTTTTCAGGAATGAAAAAATTGTTTTCAATGCATGGCCATTTTGAAATATTAGATAAAAATTACTGGCAACAAAAAGGGTGGAATATTAATAAATATCAAGGCATTGGTTGGGGATTCTCTGATCCCTTCATTTTTGCAAGAGCAAAAGAAAAATACTTAGAGGTATTCCATTCGTCTTAATTGTTGAAACTATTGATACTCATGGTCCTGATGGATATTGCCCAAAAGATAAAATTTAATTTTATGATATTAGAGATGCGTTTCTTGAGACTGATAGACAAATATCTAATTTTGTCAATTTCATTCAAAAAAATAAAAACGCACATCTTGCTTTAGGAGTTATAGGAGATCATTATTTCATGGGTACCCCTCCAATGTTTGCAAACATTGAAAGTCATATTAGGAATATTTTTATAGGATATGTTCCAAAAATTCTTGAAGAAAAAAGAAAACAATATATAAGTTCTGTAGATATGGCTCCAACAATTCTTCAGGCATCCGGATCTTATTGGGGAAGCTCTAAATTTGGTCTTGGAACATCTATTTTTTCAAAAGATAAATCCCTTATCCAAAGGTTAGGTCAAAAAAAATACAATAGATATATGAGTGCTCCTTCAAAGATGTATCAATCATTTTACTAAGATTGAATAACCTATAGTGGAATGTCGATCCTATTGACAGTTTTAAATTTACAGTAGACAGGATCAGATCCATGAAAAGCTATATATCAGCTTCTTCTACGATCTTTGGATACATAGCCTTTGGTCTGGCATCTATCTTGTCAGGATCGTAATTTCGTCTGTCATTGCAGTTCATATCAGATATTGTCTCAAGATCTGAATTTGAAATATCAAAGTTATAAAGCTCACTATTTTGAATAAGCTTCTCTTTGGTATTAGCCTTTGGAATTGCAACAATTCCCCTTTGAATGCACCAACGCAATAAGATCTGTGATGGTGCTGCCTTATAGTAATCACGCATACAGATAAGTCTTGGATCATCAAGGATCAGTCTGCCTTCAGATCCTAATGGAGAGTATGCTTCAACAGCTATCTTCTTACGACGGCACCATCCCATTAGTTCCTCTTCAGTGTTAAGTGGATGGATCTCTGTTTGGTTTACCTGAGGAATTACTGTAGCACCATGCTCAAATAAACTCTCGATATGATGAATCTTAAAGTTACTTACACCAATAGCTCTGCAAAGACCTTCATGCTGTAACTTTTCTAACTCAAGATATGCCTTTTCATAGCCTTTTACAGGCCAGTGAATAAGGTATAAGTCAACATAATCAAGCCCTAATCTTTTTAGAGAATCTAAAAGAGCCTGTCTAGGGTTATCAAAGTCTGTAACCCAAAGCTTAGTGGTTACAAAAATTTCATTGCGAGGAATACCTGAGTCGCGAACCGCTTTGCCAACAGCTTTTTCATTACAGTAAATACGAGCTGTATCAATAAGACGGTAACCTACATCTAAGGCGTCTCTTACAGTCTTATAGGTTTCCTCTCCGCCTTTCATCTTATAAACACGTAAGCCTAAAAGAGGCATCTTAACGTCATTATTCAAGTTAATTGTTGACTTTAAGCTAAGTTCCATACAGATACTCCTAAGCTTCTTTCATGCGTTTATAAGCTTCTCTAAAGACTTCAGGTCCTGCACCTAACTCATGCATATGACATGAGAGGTAATTTCTAAAACGTCTAGCACCTTTGCATCCGTTAAAGAAGTTGATGATGTGATTTCCAAGATAATGAAGTTTATTCCCCTCTGATACGAACTTCTGCGCAAATTCCATGAGAGTTTCAAAAATCTCATCACGAGATTTAACTTCCTCATCTACTCCATATATCTTACTATCAACAGAAGCTAATAGATAAGGATTGTCCATAATAGCGCGACCTAACATCACACCTTCAACATGTTGTAACTGCTCTAAACAGCCATCAATAGTTAAGATGCCACCATTGATGGTTATTGCTAAATCTGGAAATACCTCTTTTAGAGCATACACCCTTGCATAATCTAATGGAGGTACAGTTCTGTTCTCTTTAGGTGACAAACCGTTTAACCAAGCTTTTCTAGCATGCAAAATGATGTGTCTTGAGCCTGTTACATAGACAGATTGCACAATCTTTTTGGTGTATTCAAAATCATCTAAATCGTCTACACCAATACGAGTTTTTACAGTTACTGGAATGTCTACAGCATCCTGCATTGCTTTTAAACAATCTGTAATCACCTCAGGTGTTTTCATTAAGATTGCACCAAACGATCCAGACTGCACTTTATCAGATGGGCATCCAGCATTTAGGTTAATAGCACTATAGCCAAACTTTAAAGCAATCTTACAGGCTTGTGCCAGTACTTTAGGATCAGATCCTCCTAACTGTAAGGTACAAGGATTTTCATTATTAGGATCTTGTTCTATAAGATGCTCTTTGCCATGAGTAACAGCCTGAGCTGCGATCATTTCGGTGTACAGCATTGCTCTTTTAGTTAAGAGTCTTGCCATACGTCTGAAGGTACGATTGGTAACATCAATCATTGGAGCTACAGAGAATCTGTCAGCTTCGGTGAATTTTGAAGGGTTGCCCATATTTATAAATGAAAAAGGCGGGCTAATGCCCGCCAAGCTTATTAAAAATTAGTATTCTTTAGCAAATAAAGAACGTACAGCAGGATCCATGTACTTCTGATCAAGATTTGGCAGAGTTGAGGTTAATGAAACCACAATCTTATTTACCTTTCTTGCATTCTCATCATCTGGTTTTGATAAGTAAATACCAATTGCTTTACCTAACTCTTTCATCTGTTCTTGCTCAATGCCACGAGTAGTTGCTGGTAATGATGAGAAACGAACAGCATCAAACTTGATGTTTGGATTGTTAGTTAAAACCTGAGCAATTCTTACATGAATACCCAAGTCTGCTAATAACTCCTGAGCGCCAAGAGCTGAAATTGCACAGTTCTTAGCATCAATCATAACCAAGTGAGACTCAGTCTTTGATGAGATGATCTTCATACCACCTTCAACTAAGCCTTCTGCTAAAGCCTGAGCATTTGAAACTACAGCTTTGCAGTAGTTCTTAAAGCCTTCAGTTGTCATCTCATGTAAGCGAGCTGCTAGTGCTGATAACTGAGGAGATAATAAACCGTTGTGACCTGCTAAGTTCTCAGAACGCTTGATTAAACCAGATAACTCCTGACGGCATAAAATTACCGCAGCCTGAGGTCCCTGCATAGCACCGTGAGTTGAGAAGGTTACTACATCAGCATACTTCATTGGGTTATCTAAAACACCTGCTGCAGTTAAACCAGCTGTCTGTGATAAGTCACACCATAATAGAGCGCCATTTTCTTTAGCAATCTTTGACAGACGCTCAAAGTCTACATGTAATGAATAGTTAACTGGTGAGAAGATGATCATCTTAGGCTTGTTCTTCTTAGCTAAAGACTCAATCTCATCCATGTTTAATTCTTGGGTATCTGGCTCAATACCGAAGTTTACAAATCTGTAAGCTAAATTCTCACTGTTGCAGTGCTCTTTCTTACGTAAGTCTAAAGACATCACCACATCACCACGTTGGGTTAATGCTTTAAATACAACACGAGAAGCAGCTTCAATAGTAATAGTTTTTACAGTTGCAAAAGGAGCATCAAATAATTCACATAAGCGTGAAACAGTAAGTTGCTCTAAGTTATCAGTTCTACCTAAAGTTAAAGCACTTGCTGAATTTACAAGCACACTACCCATGATTGCTGCACAAATTGGAGAAGTGCTGTTCTCATCAGGAATGAAAGAAATACTTGCGTGCTGACGCTCAATCTCTTTTACAAAGTATGCATATAAATCTTTATCAAAATTTTTTACAAGCTCAATGGAATTCATTATTGACTCCTCATCCAAAATAGCGAATGAATTATATCAAAATTTTTAATTATTGCTATTTTATGAATATTTTATTGTTACATCTTATTAGTGTTGTAGGCTCATTTTGATACCTAGCTAACAAAGATTGATTAACTAGCCTTCTACAAAAGGCCAGAAAATTGGAATTAACAATACGCATAAGATTAAACTCATTATGCACATTGGGATACCAACTTTTAAGTAATCTTTAAAATGAAGACCGGATGGTCCTAAAATCATGGTATTGCAAGGAGTTGCAATTGGAGTTGCAAATGAGCATGAAGCTCCGATTGTAACTGACATAATTACTCCATAAGGAGATACCTGTAATTTATTGGCAATACTCAAAGCAATTGGAATTATAAGAGCAGCTGTTGCAGTATTTGGCATAAATTGTGTTAAAAAACATGCAATAAGGAATAGTACAGCTACAATAGCATGCTCAGATGGTGTATCACCAAGAATTGAAACTACAGAATTAGCTATAAACTCTCCAGCTCCAGATTTTTGCATGGCAATAGCAAATGGCAACATACCAGCAAATAAGAACACAGTTACCCAATCAATACCTTTATAAGCCTGTTTTTCAGTAATACAGCCTGTGATTACACAAAATAAGGCTGCAGTTAGGCTTACCATCGCAGGAGACAGTCCAGGTATACCTACAATTAAACCTATAACTACATAAATTAGTATTACCAAAGATAAAATTCTCTGTCTGTTAGTACCAACATTGCCAATCTGTCTTGTAAGTAAACCTGTATCTGCTGACTTTTTGGGCAAGATATGACGACCTATAAAGAACATAAACAAAGAGGTAGCTAAAGCAATAGGACCACCTATTAAAGCAAATTCAAAAAATCCATATGATTCTAAACCGGCACTAGAGACTTCAGCTACAGCTAACATATTAGGAGGTGTACCAACCATGGTTAAGTTACAGCCAACATTAGCAGCAACAGCAACTGACATTAAAATTGGAGCTGAAGGAATTTTAGCTGAAAGGCATACACCAATAATTACAGGCAACAGACAGGCTACAGTGCCGGTATTAGATGCAAAGGCTGACAGCACAATGGTTAAAACCATAAAAGCAGGAATTAAAGCATGCTGCGTACCGCCAACTTTGCGCACAATAAAGTTACCCATTGTCTGGGCAAGTCCAGACTCAAGCATGGCTACACCTACTACAAACATGCCAGAGAACAAGATTACATTGCTGTTTGAAAATCCAGAAAAAGCTTCTTGAGGTGTTAAGATTCCAAAGAAGACTAAGGCTACTGTCGCGCTTAGAGCAGAGACAGCAACAGGTATTATTTCTGTCAAAAATAACAGAGCTACTATAACTAGAATAATAAGTGTTATTAGAGCCTGATCCATTTTACTTTCCTCAAAATTTTTATTTGATTTAATCATTTATGAAGTTTCATCGCTATTGCCTCAATATCAAACTGTGATTTGTGCAAACCTTGACAACGCAAATTGTTACAAGCATCAAAAATCTATCACTTTATCAATACACTAAGTAAAAGCTAATCATGCGAAAATACAATGAAATGGCTTTAACAATAGATTAAACAAGATGACACGAAGTTCTAAAAGTTAGCTAAAAATCTAAAAACTGGGGCTTTGTATATGCTATTATTGAGAACTATGATTAACGTTAAGATTACTAACAGAACTGAAAAAGAAGATTATGTGGCCGTTGAAAGAGAGACGGGCGCTATTGCTTTACCTAGCAAACATGTCTTTGCAATTTTTTCTGTTGGAATCATCTCTGTCCTTTTAGCACTCCCATTTGGACAGTTAATTCCTGAAAATTATTCCCCATTCTCAGCATTAAGTGCCGGTCGTCAGGAACAGAACAGAAGATACGAACAAGCTTATCTTAGAAATGATGAATCGGTTGCAGAAAAGAATCTTGAGATCTCATCAACAGCAGGTTCTGAAGAAAACTACGATGATGAAGTTATTCCTGAAGCTCTGCTTGCTAATGATTCAAAGGATGATTCATATACAACTCAATCAGCTGGTACAGATCAGGATATTGAGCGTCAGAAGTTCTCAACTACTGACGATAAGTTAAAGAAAGAAGTTGAAAACTCTGAAAAGTTCATTGCCAACATCATGGAGCCTAAAAACATAACTGATGAGCGCAAGGCTGAAAGTAAAAAAGAATCAGATGCTGTAACTGCTCTTAAGAATACCGCTGTTAAGAAAGAGTTCAAGTATGACGGTAAGTGGTATGAACAGACCGTTAAGAAAGGTGATTCTCTCTTTAAGATTTTCACTTACTTAAATCTTGATGTGAAAGATTTAAAGAAGATAAAGGCAGCATCTGGCGATGATAATCTGAACTTAGCTGTAGGAGATAAGATTCAGTTCTTAGTTAATAACAAGAACGTCTTACAGGAAATTGCCATTCCTTTAGCAGGAAAGAAACAGCTAAGATTCTCTCGTGATCTAGATGATGGCAGTTTTGCCATGTCTAAAGAAGACAGATTTGCTCAATTTGAAAATAATAAAAAATCAAAGATGGAGCAAGCTACCAAGATGCCAGGTTACGTAGAGGCACAAAAAGAAAAAGAAGCTAAAGAAAAAGAACTTTTGTTAGCTAAAGAAAAAGCTGAGAAAGAAAAGGCAAAGCTTGATGCTATGGCAGCTGCTTTAGATAAGAAAGAAGCTTTAGCTGAAGAAAAAGAGCAAAAGGTTAACCTTGCAAACAGACCTCGTCTGCTAATAGGTTCAATCAGAGCTGGTGAGAACTTTGATAAAGCAGCTAAGAGACTGGGCTTAACCCGTTCTGAGATTGTAAGTATTAAAAATCAGTACTCAGGCAAGATTAACTTTAAACGTGTAGGTCCTGGAGACAACTTTAGAGTTTTATTCAATGGTGTAGGTTCAGGTTCAAGCATGACTGCTATTTCAGTTGATTCAGCCAGATATGGCCAAATTAACCTCTACCGTCATCCACAGAACCATATCTTCTATGAAGAGAATGGTTATCATCCATCAACTGGTACCTTCAGACGTTTCCCATTTATGGGACAGGTAAAGGTTAATTCTCCATTTAACTTAAATCGTTATCACCCTATTAAGAAACGCAGAAGACCTCATTATGGTGTGGACTTTAAATTACCTATTGGTTCTCCTGTATATGCTCCAGCAGAAGGCACAGTAACTTACGCAGGTTATATGCGTGGAGGCGGATATACCGTAATTATCAACCATAAAGGCGGTTATACCACTGTCTATATGCACCTGTCTAAGTTTGATGTAAGAAAGGGACAACAGGTCAGAATCGGTCAGGTTATTGCTAAATCAGGTAATACAGGCTATTCAACCGGTTCACACTTGCATTATGAGGTTCACATCAACGGAAGAGCAGTTGATCCTCTAAAAGTTGATCTGCCTTCAGGAAGTCCTGCAACTGCACAGAGATTACGTGAATCTTTTAAAAATACGGTATATATTTTAAAGACAGAGCTGTATAAGAATGCTCTAGCTGAGAACAAATAAAAATAAGACAAAGTAAGACAAGCAAAAAAGTAAGGATCAATCATGCTAAGTGAAAAAGAGTTTTGTGAAGAAGCCCTAGCCGTATTAAAATGGTTGATTGCTATTCCTAGCATCACTAGAACCGCTGGTGATGAGATTATAAATCAGACTATCTACAACACTGTCTCTGAATTTACCTATTTTAAGAGTCATCCTGAGTATCTAAACTTTATCACTCATGATGATCAGAAGAACCATTCTTTTACAGCTTTTGTAAGACGTGACTTAATCACCAAACCTACATTGGTGGTCTTATGTAATACTGATACTTCATCAAATGAAGTATACGGTACGATTAAGTCATATGCTTTTAAGGCTGATGATTTAAAGAACAAGTTAAAGAACTTGTCTTTAAGTGAAAAGCAGTTAAAAGACCTTGAGAATGACAAGAACATCTATGGCTTGGGCAGCTTTGAAAACAAAGCTCCTATTGCTGGTATGTTAATTCTATTAAAGTACTACACTGAAAGATTGTGGGAATTGCCTGCTAACCTTTTATTTGTATGTACCTCTGAATCTTTAAATGGACATGAAGGTATTAGAACATGTCTGCCTTACATTCATAATCTAATTAACGATTATGATATTGAGTTATCTTTAGCTTTGAGCTTCAAACCAGAATCTGTTGGTGTAACCGAAAACACCATTAACCTTTACACTGCCAATATGGGTAAGGTAGAAGCTGGTTTCTACATCTTTGGCGAAGGTACAGATACAGAATTACCTTTTAAAGGTTTCTCTCCTACTTTAATTGCTTCAAAAATCATTGAAGATATTGAGTTAAATCCAAAGATCACCAAAGATATTTCTCATTCAGCAATAGCTCCTACTTTTAACTATCTGCATTCATATAATAACCGCTCTCCAAATACGCCTGATGCGGTACATTTAAGTTTCAATTTTCCATTTATTAACTTAAATCTTTTAGATTTAGTTGAGAACTTAAAACAGATTGCAGCTACAGCTATTGAGAAGACAGCAGGATTCATGGAAGACAGAGAGAACTTCTTCTGTAAGATAAATGACACCGAGCCATTAAATTCTACACGAGAAGCAGAGGTTTTATCCTTCTCTGATCTTTTCTACAGAGCAAGTCTGCATTACAAAGGAAACTTAAAGTCAGCTATTGAAGGCTTAATTCAGAAGTGTACTAATGAAGATCTTGGAAGTCATGACATCATTAAGACCATCATCGAACGTTTGAATGAATTAGCTCATTTACCAAGACCATCTGTGGTGATCTTCTTTGGTAATGACTTTATTCCTCAGCAACAACTGCGAAAAAACTTTGCTTTAGACAGAGAGCTCTATATTAAGATCAATCGCGCTGTTGAAGAGTTTAATAAAGATCATGATCATCAGATCAATATTGAAAATGAGTGTCCTGCTAACGATAACTGCTTTATTAGACCTGTTGGTATTGATGTTGCTCTTAAGGCAATGAAAGATGAATGCCCTATTCCAGTTTCTACTTTCTATAACTTAAATGCTCCTGGCATTACCTTTACTTATAAAGGTGGTGAACTGTACAGGGCCTGCGAGCACGTTGAAATGAGCATTTTTACTGATATGCTGAGTTTTGTTCATAACCTAATGATTGAAATTGGTCCTGATGATTCATCTAGCTTTGAAAAGAAAGCTGAAGATGATGCTATGTCAGCATTGAAGATTGACAAGATCATTAAAAAGAATAATGAAGCCGAAGATAAGGTAGAGTCTCCTTCAGATAACAAAGACGATGATGCAGAAAAAGAAACTGATAAGTCAGAAAATTCTGAAAGGTCTGTTGAGAAGATTTAATCCTACTGTTTCAAGAGAGCTTTACAGCTCTCTTTTTGTATCTATTGATATCTATTCTAAACGAGACTTTTAAAGAGCTAATGACAAAATGACCTCACAGTCAGTTTTATCTAACTTTTCATAGTTACCAATGTTACCAATCTCAGGGAAACCAGCCTTATAAAGAATTCTCTCAATATCTGCAGCATCCCCGTTGATCTGAGATAAAGTGGTTGGAAGTCCAAACTTTGTAAACATCTCTTTAATTAGCTTTACTGTATTTCTAGATGTTGTCTCAAGATTCTGGTAATCTAAAGCAACATTTAATACACAAGATCCTAATTTAGCTACCTTCTTGGCATGTTTCTTTTGTACAAACTCAAACCAGGCAGGAAGTATGATACTTTCAGCTTGTTCTCTAGAACAGTCAAAAACCCCAACAATAGCCCTTGAGAGTATATCTACAGATACATCATCACTATATGAGTAGAAAGGAACTACATAAGCGGTAATACTAGCCCACATCAGATTGTTGATACCTTCTAAATCACCAGGCTTATCTTTTAACTTGTTATACATTAAAAGAACTGTCTTTAGGGCTGCTTCTGTTATGTTATCAGATAGTAAAGATACTTTATTTTTAGCAAAGTAACGGTGCAGCAATAAAGAGATGATAGAGACAACATTGCTCTCTAAAGACATATCATCATATAGACACAATTCAGGTGAATAGATAATGAACTTTGGATATAAGAACTCGGAAGAACAGCTATAAAATGTTAGTGATCCATCTGAAAGTCTGTGAGCAACAGAGGCACTGTCAGAAATTGCCACACCAGTACATATGGTAGTGCTTACAATTCCAAGCGGAATAGCTTGCTCAATGTCATATTCTTTCTTGAAGATATTGTAAAAATTGTCATCATAAGGAGAGGCTACTGCTATAAGTTTGGCAATTGTAAATTCATTGATGCCACCTACAGCGAGAACAAAATCTACATTCTCCTCTCGGCATATTTTAATACCTTTAAAAATAGTATCAATTTTTGGAGTCTTTGCGTCATCCTCTGATAACTCAACAAAATCAAGACCGGTTAATCTTAATGATCGTTTAATTTTATCTAAAAGATTATTCAGATTATTAATATTCTTTGAGTAATGCAGAAGAACTCTGGTACCACCTAGGTACTTTATCTGTCTTCCTACCTCATTTTCTTCATTAGAACCGTAGAGTAATTGAGTTCTAGTAAGATTATTGTAATTTTGCATGGTAACCTTTGAAAAAATTACATTTTTTTTAACAAAATCGTAAAAAATATTTCATATATAGATCAGATAATTAAACGATTATCTTGACGTAGTTTAAGATAAAAAAAGAATAAATGTCTACGTAACTGAAAATAAATGTTGACTGTTATCACTTTTCATTTAAGATCAGCGAAAAAAACAACCTTTTTGTTTTTCTCTAGATGGAGATTTACGCGCGTGAAAAATATTAGCGCTCAAAACGCAAACTCAGCAAATAATCAGGTAAAACCTGGTGAAGCAACTTTCAAACAGCAGCACAGACCAGGTGAATTACCAGGTCAGAAAGCTTCTCCTGTAGAACAGAATAAGAAACCAATTCTTGAGATAAAGTCGCTTACAAAGAATTTTAGTAATTTTACTGCAGTTAACAATGTTGACTTGACCATCTATGAGGGTGAAATTTTTGCTCTTTTAGGTTCATCTGGTTGTGGTAAATCTACTCTTTTAAGAATGCTAGCTGGTTTTGAGCATCCTAGCGCAGGTCACATCATCCTAGATGGTGAAGATATTGTTGATCTTCCACCATACAAGAGAACCTTAAACATGATGTTCCAGTCATATGCTCTATTCCCATATATGACTGTAAGACAGAATATCGCTTTTGGTCTAAAGCAGGAAAAATTACCAAAAGATGTTATCAATGAGCGTGTAGACAAGATGTTAAAGCTTGTTCACATGGAAGATTACGTCGATAGAAAACCATACCAGTTATCTGGTGGTCAAAGACAGCGTGTAGCTTTGGCAAGATCACTTGCTAAAGAGCCTCGTTTACTGCTTCTTGATGAGCCTATGGGAGCTTTAGATAAAAAACTGCGTGAGCAGATGAGACTTGAGCTAGTAGACATTATTAACTCTGTTGGTGTTACCTGCCTCATGGTTACCCATGACCAGGAAGAAGCCATGACTATGGCTGACAGAATTGCCATCATGGATAGAGGTGAGTTCGTTCAGATTGGTGGTCCTCGTGAAATTTACGAGAACCCTAACTGCCGTTTTTCAGCTGAGTTCATTGGCTCTGTAAACATGTTTGATTGTACTTTAACTACATCTAATGCAAACGGTTCATTCATTTCCTGCAATGACTTCCCTCGTCCTATCGAGTTACAGCACGATATTGATATTGCTGACGGCATGCCTCTGTCTATTGCAATGCGTCCAGAGAAGATCTACATCTCACATGAAGAGCCTCAAGAGGAAACCAACTGGTGTTCTGGTATCGTAGAGAATATTGCTTATTTAGGTGATATTTCTATTTACTACGTAAGACTCCCTTCTGGAAGAATTATTACCTCAACACTGCCTAACGTTGACAGATTCAAAGTTGGACTACCAACCTGGGATGATAAGGTTTACCTAAGCTGGGATCCTGAATCCTGCATTGCATTAACATTCTAAGAGGCAAATTATGGCAGTTGTAAGCATTGGTTCTTCAAAGAGACCAAGCTCTAAGGGACACAGACCACCACCTAGATTTGTCCCTGGTAAAAAGATTTCATGTAGAGAAAGAGCGATTATCTTCGTACCATATGTATGGATGATCCTGTTCTTCTTGATACCATTTTTAATTATTTTCAAGATTTCTTTTTCAATTACAGAGATCTCTATTCCTCCATATTCTCCGATTATTACTTTTGAAGAAGGTGCAATGCAGATCATTCTGCATCTTGAAAATTACACCAATATCTTTACAGATCCTGACGGTACCTATTTGAGATCATACCTAAAGTCAATTCAGGTTGCTGCTTTCTCAACTCTGTTCTGTCTAATCATCGGTTACCCTATTGCCTGGGCTTTATCCTCAGCAAAGAGTACTACAAGAAACATTCTCTTTATCTTAATTATCATGCCAAGCTGGACTTCTTTTGTGGTTCGTATTTATGCATGGATGACCATTTTAAAGAGAGATGGTCTTATCAATGATATCTTAATGACCCTAGGTATCATCGATCACCCAATGCACATGTTACAGACAGACTTTGCTGTATATATTGGTATTGTGTACTGTTACTTACCTTATATGGTTTTACCTTTATTCTCAGCTTTAATGAAGGTTGACTACAGCTTAATTGAAGCTGCTCATGACTTAGGTTGCAAACCAGTAAAGACATTCTTCCAGGCTTTAGTACCTCAAACTAAGAGCGGTATTATAGCAGGCTCTATGCTGGTATTTATTCCAGCCATCGGTGAGTACGTAATTCCTGAATTATTAGGCGGTAAAGATTCAATTCTAATCGGTAGAATTCTATGGCAAGAGTTCTTTAATAACAGAGATTGGCCTTTAGCTTCAGCTGTAGCTATCACCATGTTAACAATCATGGCTATACCTATTATTTGGTTCTTTAAAGCTCAGCGTAAGAAGGGAGACTACTAAAATGATATTAAAAAAACAGACTAAGAGTCTTATTATCAGAGTAATCATCCTAGCTTTAGCGCTGACATTCTTATACTTGCCAATCATGACCCTGATTGTATATTCATTCAATGAGTCAAAGATGGTAACTGTATGGACACAGTTCTCTTTAAAGTGGTACAAGGCATTATTTAACAACTCAGCTATTATTACTGCTGTTGGTATTTCACTTACCATTGCTTTTATGTCAGCAATAGCCTCTGTTATTATTGGTACATTAGCTGCTTTTGTTATGGTAAGAGTTCATAAGTTCCACGGCGAAAGTGCATTCTTATTATTTATGACAGCTCCTATGATTTTACCTGAGGTTATCTCAGGTCTTGCACTGCTGCTGTTGTTCGTAACATTAGGAGACATCATTCCTGTCTTCTCTGACAGAGGTATGATCACTATTTGGATTGCACACGTAACTTTCTGCTCTGCTTATGCAACTGTGGTTATCCGCTCAAGATTTGTTGAACTTGATGTTTCTATTGAAGAGGCAGCAAAAGATCTTGGAGCAGGTCCTTTGAAAGTGTTCTTTGTAATCATTCTGCCAGCTATTATGCCAGCTGAGGTAGCTGCATTCTTGCTTTCATTTACCATGTCAATGGATGACTTGGTTATCACAAGTTTCGTAGCTGGACCTAACTCAACGACACTGCCTATGCTTATCTTCTCAAGTGTAAGACGTGGTCTATCACCTGAGATTAATGCACTAGCCTCTGTAATTGTCTTGGTTGTTTCATGCTTTGCTTTTGGCTCATGGGTACTTACTGTAAGAAAACAGAAGCGCAAAGAAAAGAACCAGGCTTTAATTGAGGCTGCACTTCGTAAAGAAACAGCTCGTCACACAGCTTAATTTGATTTTAAGGACCTCATTTGAGGTCCTTTCAATTTTGAGATTCAGTAAAACCAATCAATATCGATTTTTTTCTGACCACAGTCGAATTTTTGTATATAATACGCACACGTTCTTCAATCACTAATCGGGATTTTTATGTCTGATTTAAAACTCTTCTCTGGTAATGCAACACCAGAACTTGCAACTGAAATTGCAAAATGTCTATACACTAACCTATCTGATGCAACCGTAGACACCTTCTCTGATGGTGAAGTACATGTTCAGATCAATGAATGTGTTCGTGGTTGTGATACCTTCGTAATTCAGTCAACTTGTGCACCAACAAATGATAATTTGATGGAGCTTTTAGTAATGATTGATGCATTACGTCGTGCTTCAGCAGGAAGAATCACTGCTGTCATTCCTTACTTTGGTTATGCTCGTCAGGACAGACGTGTTCGTTCTGCTCGTGTACCTATCACAGCAAAGGTTGTAGCTGATTTATTATCATCAGTTGGTGTAGATAGAGTTTTAACAGTTGATCTTCATGCTGAGCAGATCCAAGGCTTCTTTGATGTTCCTGTTGATAACTGCTATTCTTCAAAGTTATTCGTTGAAGATATGAAGTCATTAGACTTAAAGAATCCTTGCATCGTATCACCTGATATGGGTGGTGTGGTTCGCGCAAGAGCAATCTCAAAATTATTAAATGATGCAGATATCGCTATTATCGATAAGCGTCGTCCTCGTCCTAACGTATCCGAGGTTATGAACTTAATCGGCGAAGTTAAGGACAGAGAGTGTATCATCGTTGATGATATGATTGATACAGGTGGTACTTTATGTAAAGCAGCTGCAGCTCTAAAAGCACGTGGCGCTAAGAAGGTTATCGCTTACGGTACACACCCTGTTCTATCTGGTTCAGCTTACGAGAACATCAAGAACAGCGTGATCGATACTATCGTTGTAACCAACTCAATTCCTGCAACCGAGCAGTTCAAAGCTACAGGTAAGTTCAGATATGTATCATTAGCACCTACCTTAGCTGAAGCAATTCGTCGTATCAACAACGATGAATCAATTTCAGTTATGTTCAACGATGCTGTTTAATCAAAACTGAACAATCAAATATTGTAAAAAGCTCAGCTCAGTCTGAGCTTTTTCATTCAAAGTCTTTCTACCCCTTCAAAGCAAGTCGCTTCTTACAAAATATTTTTTCAGATCACTTCTTATTTCAAAATTCAAAGTGCTATTATTCACGAAAATTCTTTTGTTTTTCAGACTAATAATAAAATGAGCATGCAAATTTCACCTAATACAGTTACTCATGCAAGAACTTTAGCTAACATCTACAAGTACTTTCCTCTCATCATACTCTCTGTTTGTGGTTTTACCTATAATACCTCTGAGTTCATTCCAATTGGACTACTCTCTGATATTGCTCATGACTTTTCAATTTCAGAGCCTCGGGCCGGCATGCTTATCACTGTGTACGCCTGGGTAGTTATGATTGCATCGCTGCCTTTGATGATGATTGCGTCAAAGTTTGCCTTAAAGAAGTTATTGTTAGCAGTTGTAGGTCTCTTTGTCTTAAGCCATGTCTTATCAACTGTATCTACAACATTTGCAACTTTAATGACCTCAAGAATCGGTGTGGCCTGCGCTCATGCTATCTTTTGGTCTATAGCTTCACCTTTAGCAGTAAAGATAGCACCTGACGGTAAGAAATCATTAGGTTTAAGTATGATGGTAGCAGCAACCTCTGTTGCGATGGTAGTAGGTTTGCCATTAGGTCGTATCGTAGGTTTATATGTAGGTTGGAGAACTACCTTCTTATGTATAGCAGTGATCTCCGCTATCCTTTTTATTCTCTTAACTATCGTCTTCCCTAAGATACCAGCTTCAGGATCTTTAAAGATCACAGAGTTGCCAAAACTCATGACCGATCCGGTTTTAGGAGGAATTTTCCTGATGACCGCAATTGCTATCATCGGTCACTATTCAGCCTACAGTTATATTGAGCCTTATTTAGGTCAGGTAGCAAAGCTCTCACCTGATGCTGTAACCATTGCCTTAACAGTCTTTGGTGGTATTGGTATTATCGGCAGCTTTATCTTTTCAAAGCTCTTTAGTAAGTACCACTACTTCTTCAACCTCTTTGCAGTCTTTGGAATTGCACTGTTCATCTTCTTATTAAAGTTTGCTTCAGGCAATCTAGTAACCTTATACATAGTACTGATTGGATGGGGTCTTGCAATCACTGCATACAACCTTGTATATCAGTATGAGATCATCAAGTTTGCACCAAATACCACTGCTATTGCGATGTCAATATATTCAGGTATCTACAATTTAGGCATCGGTGGTGGTGCTATGTTTGGTGGTCTTGTAATTGATAACATCTCAATTGCCTATACTGGTTTTGTAGGTTGTGTCTTCCTCATTGTTGCAGGTATTTACCTGTACATAAAACTGCTTCCAAGACTAAAGGCAGTTGCTGACTGATTGCTATTAAAAGTGCTATCTAAGCTTAATGACAGCACTTTAGCTTCATTTCTCTTACTAGTTCTACTCCATTCAATATCAAGAATAAAATTACGCTCAATAAAACAGACAGATTTTGTCATAAAAGGATAGGAACACTTCTGTAGCAATTTTTTAGAATACAGCCATTTCCAGATATCAGAGGATCTTATAGATTGGTTAAGAGTATTAACAAGACTCTTACTTTGATTGAAGATAAACTTTAACAAAGCGCTGACAATTCTGCAAAATCATGTGATATTGATAGTATAGATATTGCAAACATTGATCTTGCAAAAGAAGTTGGAGTATCTTCAATGTATTTACAAAAGGCATTTCCATTGATGCCAGTATATACCATTGCTGAATACGTAAGAAACAGAAAACTCTATCTTGCTACTCTTGATATCATCTCAAATCGCATGAAGGTAATCGATGTAGCATATAAATACGGCTACACCACGCCTGAGAGTTTTACCAAAGCTTTTATTCGCTTCCATGAAATATCTCCTCTAAAACTTAAGGCAGCTCCTTCAAAGCTAAAAGTCTTTCTGCCAATGCACGTTAAAATTGATATCAGAGGTGGTGACAATATGGATTACACAATTGTAAAAGAAAATGAGCTCAAGCTTATTGGCTATTGCTACAACGTGTCTTACGACGAAGCTTATAAGTTAATTACTAAATTATGGATGAATAGGATCAAAAGTATCTAAATCCTTTTTTACTGCACAAGAGTAAAGCTCCTTCAACTATTGAAGATAAAGCTGTTGTAGACGACAGAATTGGCGAATTTGGCATCTGCTTTGATGATAATGGAGATAACAATAGCTTTACCCACATGATCGGTGGCATCTACAAAGGAGAAGATGTACCTTCTAGCATGCAGATAATGACAATTGAGCCATTAACTTATGCAAAGTTTACAATTAAAGGTCCTATGACTGGCGCTCTCCAAGTAACTAATAAAAAGATCTTTAATGAATGGCTGCCTAGTAACGAAAAATATGAATTGTCAAAAAGCATTTCTATTGAATGGTACAGCTGTGGAGATATTCAAAACACAGATTACAGATCAAAGATTTTGGTGCCTGTAAAAGAGATAAATCAGCAACCCTCATATTTCACTTTTGCCTGTTAATAAAATATCAGGCAAATCTCTAAAAAAATTCGGTTCAGTACAGAAGAATGTGGGATCACATAGAGGCTCTTTCCTATTCACATCGGTGGCTAAGGAAATCATATAATAACGCAGTTAACAAAGATGGTTAGAATTTTGTTAAGGTACAATCTGATTTTCTGTAAAAGCTCTTACCTTAGGATCTGCATTAAAGACTGCTGCAATTCTTAATAGCTCATGCTTTTTAGGTAAGATGTTGCCATAGTCACGAGATTTAATCTGCTCTACAGCTTCACTAAGCTTTGTCTTAGCCTCAGACTCATTTTGAGCATACTTAAACTCAAAAACAATTCTTCTGATATCTGTATTTACAATTAAATCAGCTCTGCCCTTTGCTTCATGAACCTCAGATAATACTTCCTGATGTGCACCTAACAGGTAGAGCTTTAACATATTCTGTACTGATGATTCTGACACGATTGGATAATTGTCATAGGACACAGAGTTTAAAGCACTGTTAAAGAGGTTGATGATGTCATCAACAGTGCCTACTTCTAACAGGCTTCTACCATAGTCATCAGTGATATCGGTGTTGCCTTTAAAGATGTTGTTTGCAAGCAACCTATTTAAGGCTTTATAGATTTCACCGTTTGGAATACCTAATGCTACTGTAGAGGTTTTATTAAGATCTGATCTTAAAGTTAAATAACCTGTCTGACACATCAGTACGTTTTGATTGATTGTGGTTAATGCTGTAGGATTTTTAAAATCATCACTGGATACTTTTAAGAACTTATCTTTGTCTAAGTATTCAAAAATATTCAGTTCATGAGTTTTTAAGTAGTTAACTAAGATAGATGGCAAACCTCCGTTGTCGTACCAATATTCATCGAAAAATACAAATTTATTTTCTACAATGCTTTGAAAGAAACTATTTACAGACCAGGTACTGAATACTTTCTTTTTATAGAACTCATCAAAGCAGTAACCATCGTAGTTTTGAGCAAGTCTATCTAACAAAGATTCAA